>Ga0247720_100084_pt1 | contig 45768 bp, 39 predicted proteins | sample MSEWel2015_12_15_FD_189078 | JGI IMG/M metagenome (GOLD analysis project Ga0247720, IMG submission 189078) | Subsurface sediment microbial communities from gas well in West Virginia, United States - MSEEL Well Study Marcellus 3H_2015_12_15 | ecosystem: Environmental > Terrestrial > Deep... | reverse complement strand
AAATTGTGCCGCAACCACCGGAGCCGGAGCCAACCCCTGCGCCGCCGGAGCCGAATCAGTCTGAGCCAGCACCGGAGAAAACCAGCGCCCAACCCGCGGAAGCAGAGATTGCCGAGGCGGAGTCCCAGACCCCGGTCCCGCTTCAGAACGCGGGCAAGCGCTCCGAAGTGGATAACTACCTGAGCCGGCTCAGCCGCCATCTAGCCCGCTTCTACGAGTATCCCCGGCGGGCCAGACGGCTCGGACAGGAAGGCACTCCGGTGATCGTCTTTGAATTCCGACGCGATGGAACTCTGGTCACCGACAGACTGAAAACCGGTTCTGGCCATTCACTGCTGGACGAAGCCGCCCTCGACATGCTGCGTCAGGCGTCGCCTCTGCCCGAGGTGCCGCCGGAGATGGCCGGAGCGCGCTTCCGCTACATCCTGCCGGTGCGTTTCAGCCTGCGTTGATCATTTCCCTCACGGATGCCCGAATGGATCGCTGCGCCAGGGCGTAGCATCACCCGCCTGGTACGCACTGATCGGGTGCGCAACAGCCTGCCCCCGCAATGATCCGGCCACCTTTTCGGGCCCGGGATAGTTTTTAACCTATTGAACCGATGGCCTTTTAAAGAATATCGAACACTCTGGCACGGCCTCTGCATTCTATAGAACAACGGGACCAATGTCGGTTCTGTTCACAGCGACAGATTCATTCAGACGACGGCGTCTACTTGCACCTGCAGATGGCAGGGGGCGGGCAGCGCCGTTTTTTTGTGACCAGTCCATCGGGCTGGTTATCAGATAGAGGTCAGAGGAAAACACCATGTCTTACATTGTGCCTTCGGAATTCGTCACCAAAATGGTCGACGCCGGCGAATCCAAAATTTATATGTCCACCCGGGATACCCTCATCCGGGCTTTCATGGCCGGCGCCATCCTGGCACTGGCAGCCGCCTTCGCCATCACCGTCGCGGTCCAGACCGGCGTGTTTCTGATCGGTGCCATCCTGTTCCCGATCGGGTTCTGCATGCTGTACCTGATGGGATTTGATCTGCTGACGGGCGTGTTCATGCTGACGCCCCTGGCACTGCTCGACAAGCGTCCGGGAGTGACCCCGGCTGGGATCCTCCGCAACTGGGGCTGGGTGTTTCTCGGCAACCTTGGCGGCGCGCTGACCGTTGCCTTCATGATGGCGTTTATCTTCACCTACGGATTCAATACCGATCCCGGCGCGGTGGGCGCCAAGATCGCCAGCATCGGTGAAGCCCGCACCCTGGGCTACGCCGAATATGGCGCAGCCGGCTGGGCCACCATTTTTATCCGCGGCATGCTCTGCAACTGGATGGTTTCCATGGGCGTAGTCGGCGCCATGATTTCCACCAGCGTAAGCGGCAAGGTACTGGCCATGTGGATGCCGATCATGCTGTTCTTCTTCATGGGTTTCGAGCACTCCATCGTGAACATGTTCCTGTTCCCGTCCGCCATCATCATGGGCGGCGAGTTCTCGGTGATGGACTACCTGTGGTGGAACGAGATTCCCACCGTGCTGGGTAACCTGGTGGGCGGCCTGGCCTTTACCGGCCTGACCCTCTACACCACCCACGTGCGCACCGCGCCCAAGCGCAAGATTGCAGCAGCCTACAATGATGCTGCCCTGGCCCGCTCCAACTAAGCCGTGCCTTCCAGCAACTCCGGCTGCCGCACCCGCCGGAGTTGCTCTTTCCTTTCTCCAGGAAACCCTGTTTCTCAATGACCAAATCCCTTTCCATTTCCGTCGGCCAGTACTCCGACGCCGGCGCAAAGCCAGTAAACCAGGACTTCCATGGGTTGTTGGTCCCGACGGGCCATCAGCTGGTCACCAAGGGCATCGCCGTTGCCATCGCCGACGGCATCAGCTCCAGCAATGTCAGTCAGATTGCCAGCGAGTCCGCCGTGGCCGGTTTTCTCAGCGACTACTTTTCCACCCCGGAAAGCTGGTCGGTCAAACAATCCGCCCAGCGTGTGCTATGGGCAACCAATGCCTGGCTCCACGCCCAGACCCGGCAAAGCCAATACCGCTATGACCGGGACCGCGGGTATGTCTGCACCCTGAGCGTGATGGTGCTCAGGTCCGCCACCGCGCATCTGTTTCATATTGGCGATACCCGCATCTACCGGGTACACCGCGACCAGCTTGAACAGCTCAGCACGGATCACCGGCTCTGGCTCTCCCGGGAAGACAGCTGCCTGACCCGCGCCATGGGCATAGGCAATCAACTGGACATCGATTATCAAACCCTGCCGATACAACCCGGCGACACGTTCCTGCTGACCACCGACGGCATCCATGAACACCTGGACGAGCGAACCATGGCCCGCATCATTCGGGAATCTGCCGACAACCTGGATGCGGCCGCCCGCCAGCTGGCAACCGCAGCCCTCGAGCGGGGCAGCACTGACAACCTGACGGCCCAGATCATCCGGGTCGACTCGGTACCTTCAGCGCGGGAAAACAACGAGTTGTTTCATGAGCTGGCCGGACTCCCGTTTGCGCCGGAACTACAGCCAGGGCAACGTCTGGATGGCTACCGTATTCTGAGGCAGATCCACGCCAGCAGCCGCAGCCATGTCTACCTGGCCGTGGATGAGGCAACCGAAACCCGTGTGGTACTGAAAATGCCATCACTGGAACAGCGGCAAGATCAGGTCTACCTGGAACAATTTTCCACCGAGCAGTGGATTGCCCGGCGAATCAACAGCGCCCATGTTGTCAGGCCGTTCCGACCAGACCGGCACCCCAGCGTTCTCTACCAGGCCACCGAGTTCGTGGACGGCTGTACCCTGCGGCAATGGATGCTGGATAACCCGGCGCCGGCACTGGAAACCGTGCGTGATCTCGTCGAGCAGATCGGTAAAGGCCTGCGGGCCTTTCACCGGCTTGAAATGGTGCACCAGGACCTGAAACCGGAAAATGTGCTGGTGGATGCCCATGGCACCGTCACCCTGATCGATTTCGGCGCCACCCGGGTCGCCGGCCTGGAGGACGCTGACAATGGCGAGCAGGGCATTCCCCGGGGGGCGGCTCTCTACAGTGCCCCGGAGACCTTTCTCGGCGAGCCGGGTAGCTGGTTATCGGACCAGTTCTCCCTGGGGGTGATTACCTACCAGCTGCTCACCGGCCAGCTGCCCTATGGTACGGAGGTGCCGAAGATTCACAGCCGGAGCCAGCTTCGCGGTTTGAACTATCAACCTGCCCGACACCTCCGGGAGAATCTGCCCGGCTGGGTCGACGATTCCATTGAAAAAGCCGTTCATCCTCAGGCCCACAAGCGCTATCCGGCGCTCTCGGAATACCTGTACAACCTGCGACACCCTCCCGTCGATTGGCACAAGCGTCATCGGCCGCCATTAATGGAGCGCAATCCCGTGGCCTTCTGGCAGGGTGTATCCGGGTTATTGCTTCTGGCATTGCTGGCAGCCCTCGGCCTGGGCTGAAGCGGGCATTACCCGAGCAAATTCTTGCCCCGCCAGCAATCCGTCGCCTGGCGTTCGGGCGCGGGATTGCCTGGCACGCTCCGAGCATCTCCGATAAAAAAGATAACCCGCTGTTTTAAAAGCTATTATCTCTTCTGGCACGGGCTTTGTACTGAAAGTCGGCGTCCAGGGAACACCCCGGGGACACTATTCATTCACAAGTCATGGAGCAGACTATGCCAACTCCTTGTTATATCAGCATCGAAGGCCAAACCCAGGGCAACATCACTGCCGGCGCATTCACTTCCGATTCCGTCGGTAACATCTACGTGGAAGGCCACGAAGACGAAGTACTGGTTCAGGAATTCAGCCACGTTGTCACCGTACCGACCGATCCCCAGTCCGGTCAGCCTTCCGGCCAGCGCGTGCACAAGCCGTTCAAGTTCACCTCCGCCCTGAACAAGGCCACCCCGCTGATGTACAACGCCCTGGGCTCCGGCGAGATGCTGCCCAAGGTCGAGCTGAAATGGTACCGCACCTCTGTTGAGGGCAAGCAGGAGCACTTCTTCTCCACCATCCTCGAAGATGCCACCATCATCGACATCAACTGCAACATGCCCCACTGCCAGGACGCCGGCAACGCCGACTTCACCCAGCTGGTTACCGTTTCCCTGTCCTACCGCAAGGTAACCTGGGAACACGCCGTTGCCGGTACTTCCGGTGCTGACGACTGGCGTTCGCCGATCGAGGCGTAAGTCAATCCGCAGTGAGCGGAATAGATGCTCCGGAGATCAGAGGGTCCTCGGAGCATCAGCTTTAGAGCTTCAAGGAACGAAGAGCATGAGCGACTCAATTACCGAGAATGATGTTGATATCATTCAAGCAATCATCCGGTCATTCTATGGGCAAGGCAATGCCCGACTGTTTACCTCATCTACGATTACAGATGAAACTATTGTCAAAATAGTAGAGTTATTGGCAGAAACGGAAGACTGCAGCACTTGGATTGACGCAGTTCCCAGCCCGCAGGATTTGCTTATGCCCGCCAATAAACTAAGAAAGTGGGCTCTGCGAATCATCAGAAAGTCCGGAGAGCCTTTTCTCACCGGCAACGTGCGCATTAACATAATGTGCAAGCGGTTCCGCGCCGCGCAATTCAAACCAGCTATAATCGACTCTTTAAATTAAACAGGGATGTGTTTCATGAAAGCGCTCATCGCTTGCGGGATTTTTTTGATCAGCCTGATCTCGGGTTGTGCTTCTATCAATCACCAAGCCATCGAGTTTCGCACTTCCAATGGTATTGCGTTCGAGTTCAATAGCAGACAATTTGATACTGTCGATATCCAACCTTCTGAAACACAGATTTGGCGCGACTCGGAATTAGTGGGCTCTGTAGTGACGATGGAAACCAACGCCGACTTTTCAACGGCAGTAGAAGAGGTCAGACAGGGTTTCAGGGAAGCACAGAAATCCTCTGGTGACGTGACAAAACTGGAATTGGGCGAAGGAATCTATGGGTTCTCTGCAACTGTAAACGGCTACACCACTGCATTTATCGCCACGTCGAACCACCCGTCATCATGGGTTACGATTAGCGCCGATGATGACGTTTTCTACGAAGTTTTATCCACATTGACGGTTCGCGAGAGGCACCGATAATATTTGCCGTTAGTTGACACCACTGGCATTGTTTTAATTGAGCGGCTTATTAGCCGCCTCAGCCTGTAAACGCTCAACGAGCCAGACCTTGATAATCGATTGACGAGTAACGCCAATACGCGCAGCCTCACGGTCCAGAGACTCTACGACCCACGCCGGAAAATCAACATTGATTCGCTTTTGTTCCTGATTCACCCGCCGGGCAGAAGATAAATCAAGATCCTCAACCACATCCCCTTGGGCCTCATCAAACTTCTTGTCGAAATCTTTAGCTTTCATAAAGCTCAACCTCTTTTTTTCGGGAACGCCTGACAGAAATCAGGCGAATACTCCCTTCCCGGTATGTCACAACGGCCGACCAGTGTTTGTCCCCAATCTTGCCAATCAGCAAATAACGGGGCTCATCCACGCACTTTGCCTTTATTTCCAGCAAATACGGGTCTTTCCACAACTGTTGGGCAACAACGAAATCAATGCCATGCTTGTCCAGATTTGCGTGGCTTTTGGTTTCGTCAAATTCAAACACATCCATGAGTACAAATTATTCCTTTTTTACTCCCCCGACAAGAGAGTACTACAAAACCTGGACCAGCCTCTCTCTTTTGGCTTCCAGATAGGACGCCATCCCATTGGCGACCCGGCAGATTCTGGTGTATTCCATCAGCTTGCCGGGACGGAAGGTTTTCCGGGAGCGATAAAGTTCCAGAGCCTCCATCACCACATCCATGCCGATGCGACTCCGGAACTTAAAACAGTACGCCAGGGTTTTCGCAGGGTTGTATACGTTTACGAAGATTCCATCCACGTCCACCCGGTCAATGCCCGCACTGAAAGCCCGCCCGGAGAATCGACACCCGGCCACCGGTGGCTAACCCAGTACCGGCAGGCGAGCATCCCGATCCACCACCAGGTGCACCTGGTGGGGAATCTGTGTAGTTATGTCGTGCCAGACCAGCGCTTCGCTCAGGCGAAGCTGGCCGCCGTGCTCTCGGAACAGGCTTTGGAGTTGCGCCCGGGAAGACTGGGAAGAGCCGGAATCAGACAAACTGTCACCACTTATTGATATCTGGTGACAACTTGTCTGATTAGCGTTGAGGGTTCAAGCGGAAGCTCCTCGGCCTTCATGATGAAAAGGCGTCTCCTGAAACTACCACTACACAAAATGTGGAAAGACTCTAAACAACATTGGGAAACCAGACCATAGCAAACCGCAAATTCGAACGTTAAGCTTGTCTATTCTTACGCATCCGTGAAGTGGCCAGGTACCAAGCTTGCAGAAAACGCCCCTACCAACCCAGACCGCCATCAGCCTTGGCGAGCTAATGTGCGCCGTCACCCGGGACAGGCTCTGGCAACCGGCAGAGCAGTGGGTCCGGGAACGCAATCCGGGCAGCGTCCTGCATTGCCGGGTTGGGTCCGGCCAGGCCACCTATCACCGTTACGACTCTCGCGACCGGCAACACCTGATCACCTACGGTGCCCGCATGATTGCCGCCAAGCACCAGCCGGAGACGGCAAGCGGCTGGCTGTCGGGCCGGGAGATCCGGAAAAGGGGGTACTTTGGTGGGGAACTGAGCACCCTGAATTTGCTGGCGCACACCTGCTGCCATGAGTTTGCCCATCTCCTGCAGCAAAGTGCCGGGCAGCGGTATCGGGGTTCTGTGCACAACCGCCATTTCTATACCATTCTGGATGAGTTGCACGAGAGCGGGGCCGCGCAAACGACCCGTAAGGCCCTGGCAGAGCAGGCCCGGGAACAGGGCCTGGCGCTACCGGATAGGCCCTTCGAGCCTGTGGATACAAGGCAACAGATGGCCCACTGGCAGGTGGGCGATACCGTTCGATTCGGTGCAGGCCGGCGGGAACTGCACGGGCAGATTATCCGGATCAATCGCAAGACCTGCACCGTGGACGGTATCGGGCACTCGAAAGGGGTGCGGTACAGAGTGCCTGTGCAGATGCTAAGCCCGCTTACACCGCCTCGGTAGCGGAAACCAGGAGGCTCCGAATCTCCGGCACACAGGACCCACAGTTGGTGCCGCACTTGAGCTCACGGCCGAGGGCATCGAGGCTGTTGGCACCCCGCCCAATCGCCTGTTGAATCTGTCGGTCCCCGACCTGGAAGCAGCTGCAAACCAGGTTGCCGGCGTCATCCCCATCGACGGCCTTTGCCGCCAGCAGGCCGCGCCGGCTCACCTCGTCGAGCTCTGGCTGGCTGAAGCAGCTGATCAGCCAGTCCACGGATGGCAAGGCAGCCGGATCACGATCCACCATGAGTACCGCGTCCAACTGACCATTGCGCAACCGCGCCGCCCGGAAGCGGCCTTCGCGGACGTCTTCCATCACCAGCTGCGGCTGGCCGCCGAGCCAATCCGGCACAGCACTCTTCCAATCCATGTTGCACTGCCCCGCAACGATCCAGCTATCGCAATCAGTCAGAACCTGTTGGGCCCAGTAGTCTGCCTTCCAGCGTTTCGGACGATGCCGTCGCACCAGCAAACGTCCATGCCAGCGGGCAGGCCAGTGTGTGAGGGTAGCACGACCGTACTTGGCCTCCGGTTGCCCGGATATCGGGTCCACCAGGCTGTCAGTAAGCGCTGTCGCCAGACCCTGCCCGGTGAACTGATCGTTCCAGTGGATCGGCACAAACACCTCACCACGGCGCTGCTCCGGCGCACTGCGCACCCGGCCGACAAAGTGCCCATGGGCACTTTTCAGTGTTGCCAATGCCCCCGGGGTAAGGGAAAGCGCCCGAATATCCTCGGGATGCACCTCAATGAACGGCTCGGGGCGATGGGCCAGCAACCGGCTGGACCGGGCTGTCCGGGTCATGGTGTGCCACTGGTCCCGGATACGGCCGGTATTCACGATCATCGGAAACGCTTCATTCGGATTCCTGGCCGGTAATCGAGAGGCAATCGGGATCAGGCGGGCGCGCCCGTTGGCGGTAGCAAAGCGACCGTCAGTGAACAGTCGCCTGGAATCAGACGCCGCCCCGGTAACCGGCCATTGCACAGGCTCAAGCAACTCGTATTGTTCATTGCTCAACTCCGCCAGCCCGGAAATATCAAAGAAACGCTGACCGGCGTTCTCGAACCCCGACAACCGGGCATGTTCCCGGAAAATGTCCGCGGGCCTCTCATAGTCAAAGCCCGCCTGGTGTCCCAGGGCGCGGGCCACCGCACTGACGATCCACCAGTCCGGGCGGGCCGCTCCGGGCAACGGCAAAAAGCGCCGCTGACGGGAAATGCAGCGTTCGGAGTTGGTAACCGTGCCGTCTTTCTCACCCCAACCCGCCGCCGGCAACAGGATGTCGGCATGGCGAGCGGTGTCTGTGTCCCTGACGCAATCAGACACAATGACAGTCGGGCACAGGTCCAGGGCCCTCCGGATACGATGGGTCTCCGGCAAACTGACCGCAGGGTTGGTGGCCATGATCCACAACACCTTGATATCACCCCGCTCAACCGCATCGAACAGATCGACGGCTTTCATGCCCGGCCCATCCGCGACCGCCTCGGTCTCCCAGAACCGGGCCACGCGGTCCCGGGCACCCGGGCTGTCGTAATCCATATGAGCGGCAAGGGTGTTGGCCAACCCACCCACTTCCCGGCCACCCATGGCATTGGGTTGGCCGGTCAAAGAGAAGGGGCTGGCGCCGGGCTTGCCCACCCGGCCTGTGGCCAGATGGCAGTTGATAATGGCATTGCCTTTGTCGGTGCCGGCCGAGGACTGATTAATACCCTGCGAGAACGCCGTCACCGTGCGCCGCTCCTGCGCGAACCAGCTGTAGAAGGTCACTACATCCGCAACAGGCAGCTCACAGATCCTGGCCACCGCTTCGGGAGAGGGTGTCGCTGATCTGGCAGCGCTGAGACTGTCGTCGAAACCTTCACAATGATCAGCCAGGTAACCATGATCAACAGCCTGCTGGTCGGCCAGCCAGACCAGCAGACCATTGAACAGCACCGTATCGGCCCCGGGACGGATGGCCAGATGCAGGTCCGCCAGATCGCAGGTGGCGGTTTTACGGGGATCAATCACCACCACCCGGCGACCGGGCCGCGCCGAAGCCTGCATTCTCTGATAGAGCACCGGATGCGCCCAGGCGGCATTACTGCCGGCCAGCACCAACAGGTCAGCCAGTTCCAGATCCTCGTAACAGCCGGGAACCAGATCCCCGCCAAAGGCCCTTTTATGGGCAGCGACGGCGGACGACATACACAGGCGGGAATTGGTATCCACGTTGGGCGTGCGGATAAACCCCTTGGCCAGTTTGTTCGCCACGTAATAGTCTTCGGTCAATAACTGACCGGAGAGGTAGAAAGCCACAGACCCGGGCCCATGAAGCGCCACTGATTCACGAATCCGTCGGGCCACTTCCGCCACGGCCTGCGGCCAGGTGCTCTCACGCCCATGAACAACAGGCCGCAACAGTCGTCCATCCGGAGTCAGCGTTTCGTGCAGGGCAGAACCCTTCACGCACAGACGGCCCAGATTCGCCGGATGAGTCTCATCCCCGCGGGTTGCAGATGGCGTCGCATTCACTCCACAACCCACACCGCAATACGGGCAGGTGGTTTGAACCGTCGCCGGTCTTTTGTTGGTACCGGTCACAGCACCTCCTCGGGTTTCATAAAAAAAGCCCGCCAATCCGGATGCCTTGGAGGCGCATCAGGGGCGGGCTTCTTTGCCAATGGAATCAGGTTGTCTTGAACAGTCGCATAACCGCCTGCAATAACAGGGCCATTCCGGTCGAGAGCGGCTCCGGGCTCTGCCAGACACTGTATATAGCGGCTCTCGAGGATTTCAGCCCCGCATCAAGGTGCCAAGGCTCCGGGCCAACCATCAAACCCGGTATCAAAGTGGTGCAAACCTGCCCTACCACGCACTAAAACCAGACGAAAACCCGCTCACCATACCTGCCGCCTCCTCGCAGAGCTCTCCTAACTCGTTGTTTTATCGAGACCAGCCGATATGGCACGGCCCGTGCAGGACTGTAACCAGAGACGCGCGTTACGACTCAACAGAAAATTGATCCCCAGGCACAGGCGCCTGCTTTCCGGCAACGGAGAGCAGGCGTTTTTGCGTTTGGGCCAAACAGAATGAGGTAGATCCATGTACACGCTCACAGGAAGAACCACCCGCTGGCTCACTCGAATGCTGCTGGTGGCCAGCTGCTTGACCAGCAGCGCCTTAGCTCAGGCAGAGATTGGACCGGCCGAAAAGCCGGACCTCAAGCTCGGCTTTATCAAGCTGACCGATATGGCGCCCCTGGCGGTTGCCTGGGAACAGGGCTTCTTTATGGACGAAGGCCTGTTTGTTAAACTGGAGGCACAGGCGAACTGGAAGGTGCTGCTGGACCGGGTGATTACCGGAGAACTGGATGGCGCCCACATGCTCGCCGGCCAGCCCCTTGGCGCCTCCATTGGCTATGGCACCCGGGCCGATATCATCACGGCCTTCAGCATGGATCTGAACGGTAACGGCATAACGGTTTCCAATGATGTCTGGCAGACCATGAGCCAGCACATTCCGGACAACGTCGATGGCAAACCGGTCCATCCGATCAGTGCCAGCGCCCTGAAACCTGTGGTGGAAGCGGCCCGGGATCGGGGCGAACGGTTCCGAATGGGCATGGTGTTTCCGGTTTCCACCCATAACTATGAGCTTCGCTACTGGCTGGCAGCCGGCGGACTGAACCCCGGCTACTACGCCCCCCAGCGCGGCGACACCAGCGGCACCCTGGAAGCCGACGTGCATCTGTCAGTAACTCCGCCGCCGCAGATGCCGGCCACCATGGAGGCGGGCACCATCCAGGGCTACTGCGTGGGTGAGCCCTGGAACCAGCAGGCAGTGTTCATGGGCATCGGCGTTCCGGTGATCACTGACTATGAGATCTGGCCGAATAACCCGGAAAAGGTCTTCGGCGTGACCCGACAATGGGCTGAGGACTACCCGAACACCCATCTGCGCCTGCTTCGCGCCATGATTCGCGCTGCCCACTGGCTGGATGAGAACAACAACGCCAACCGGGACGAAGCCGTAAAAATCCTGGCGCGCCCCAACTACGTGGGTGCCGATCAGGCGGTGATTGCCAACTCCATGACCGGCACCTTCGAATATGAAAAAGGCGACGTCCGCGAGGTTCCCGACTTCAATGTCTTCTTCCGGTATCACGCCACCTACCCCTATCCGTCCGATGCCATTTGGTATCTCACCCAGATGCGCCGCTGGGGCCAGATCCCCGAGGCCAAGCCGGACGACTGGTATATGGAAACCGCAGCCCGGGTTTACCGGGCCGACATCTACGAGCAGGCGGCCCGTTCGCTGATTGCCGACGGCACGCTGAAGGCCTCGGATTTTCCGGACTTCGATGCCGAGAACTTTCAGCGCCCGCAACAGGGCGAGCTGATTGACGGTATCGCCTTCACCCCCCGAACACCCAACGCCTATATCGACAGTTTCGACATCGGCCTGAAAGGTACGCAAACCCCGTAACCGGGTTCGCAAGGAGGTTTGATAACCATGATTACGATTACTTCGGCCAAAAACCCCTCTCAGCCGACGCGCTGGCTTGGCCAGAGACTCAGGTCCCTCGGTGAGTCGCTGACACCCGGTCAGCTCGCCGCCACCGGCAGACAGATGTTGCTGCCATTAATCGGTATTCTGGTGTTTGTCGGTTTCTGGCATCTGGCTGCACCGCAGGTGGACACCTCCCTGGGCAGCTTCCCGGGCCCGGCACAGGTCTGGGAACAATCGGGGCAACTCTGGCAGGAGCACGTCAACCAGCGCGAGCGGGCCGACAAGTTCATTGCCATGCAGGAAGAGCGGAACGCCCGGATTCTGGCGGACAATCCAGAGGCTGAGGTCAGGATCCGGAATTACCCCGGTGCCCCCACCTTTCCTGACCAGATCCTGACCAGTCTGGTTACGGTCCTGGCCGGATTCATCGTAGCGACCGCTATCGCCGTGCCCCTGGGCATCGTGGTTGGCCTGAACCGGCACTTCCAGGCGGCGGTCAACCCGCTGATCCAGGTTTTCAAACCGGTGTCACCGCTGGCATGGCTGCCCCTGGTGACCATGGTGGTCTCAGCAACCTATGTGAGCGACGATCCGATGTTCGAGAAGTCGTTCCTGACCTCCATGATCACGGTCACCCTGTGCAGTCTCTGGCCCACGTTGATCAATACCAGCGTCGGTGTGGCCGCGGTCAATCCGGATCTGCTGAATGTTTCCCGGGTGCTGCGGCTGTCGTTCTGGACCCATGTCCGCAAGGTGGTTCTGCCTTCTTCGGTGCCGATGATTTTCACCGGCCTTCGGGTGTCGCTGGGCATTGCCTGGATGGTGCTGATCGCGGCCGAGATGCTGGCCCAGAGCCCGGGGTTGGGCAAATTCGTCTGGGATGAATTCCAGAACGGCAGCAGCCAGTCCCTGAGCAGGATCATGGTGGCGGTTCTGGCTATCGGGTTTATCGGATTTGTGCTGGATCGGGTGATGCTTCTGATCCAGCGCAAGGTTGCCTGGAATGAGTGACGTACTCCCATCGAGCTTTCGAGCTCCAACAGTGTTCTTTTACCACGGAGCATGCCGCACCGGGTGGGTCACGCCTCCCGGCGCTCCGATTACCGCGAGGTGCTTTCCATGAGTAAGGCTCATCTTGAATTAACCGGTGTTGAAATGGCGTTTGATACGCCGAAGGGGCCGTTTGTGGCACTGGACAACATTAATCTGAAAATCCAGAAAGGCGAATTCGTCTCCCTGATCGGGCATTCCGGTTGTGGCAAGTCTACGGTGCTGAACATTGTCGCCGGCTTGCTGAAGGCCACCAAGGGCGGCTGTGTGCTGGATGGCCATGAGGTGAATTCGCCGGGGCCGGAGCGGGCGGTGGTGTTTCAGAACCATGCGCTGATGCCCTGGCTGACGGTGTACGAGAATGTCGAACTGGCGGTGCAGCAGGTGTTTCGAAAATCCATGGGCAAGCAGGAGCGGCGCGACTGGATTCATCACAACCTGGAACTGGTGAATATGGCCCATGCGGCGGACAAACGGCCGGGTGAGGTATCGGGTGGTATGGCCCAGCGGGTGGGGATTGCCCGTGCCCTGGCCATGAAGCCCAGTGTTCTGCTGATGGACGAGCCGTTTGGCGCACTGGATGCGCTAACGCGGGCCCACCTGCAGGACTCGTTGATGGAGATTCAGCAGGAGCTGAACAACACGGTCATCATGATTACCCACGATGTCGACGAGGCGGTGTTGCTGTCAGACCGGATCATCATGATGACCAACGGGCCCGAGGCCACCGTGGGTGAGGATCTCTACATTGATCTGCCCCGGCCGCGCAACCGGGTGACTCTGGCCGACAACCCGGAGTACGTGCATTATCGGCAGGAGGTCTTGCGCTTCCTGTACGAGAAACAGCGCAAGCTGGAACACATCTCGCCACGTCGTTCGGGAAAGCCGGCAGCCTCCGAGACTGGGCAACCGAAGGCCCGGACCGCCAGGGCCTGAGACGGCCCAATCACTTCAGCACACCCGCCATGGATACCAGGGCCCGGGCTACCTCGGGCAACTTCCGGCCCTGGTCCATGGCCAGTTTCCTTAATACCCGGTGAGCCTCGTCGTTGCTGATCCTGCGATGCGCCATCAGCAGCAGCACGGCCTTTTCCTGGGTTTTGCGGTCTTCCAGAGCTTCCCTGGCACTCTGCAGCTCATCGGTCATCTGTTGCAGGCGCCGGGTCTGCTCCTGGACCAGGTCGAAGATGGAGCGGCCAGACTGCTGACCAATACCATCGCTGGCCCAGGACTCACCGGCCTGTTGTTCGTTTCCGGAATCGCACAGCACCAACATCGGTTGAGACGCCGGTTCCTGGGCATCCAGGGAAGTGATCAAGGTTTCCTGGTGGGCCAGTGAGTTCCTGGCATCCGCAAAACGCTCGGTGCAACGGGCGTGAAAACAGCCCTCAACTGAATCCTCTATCTTCTTGAGCTCATCCATTCGCTCAGACATGAGCCTGAACCATTCATCGGCCAGGGCCGGATCCAGGTCTTTATAACGACCAATGGCCGTGCCCAGCTGGCGAAGCTTTTCAATCTCGGCCTCACGGGGGTTTTTGCGCAGTTTTTCCCACAGTTCCAGGGAACCGTCATCGGCAAAGCTGTTAAACACCTCAAAACAGCGCTCTTGCGCCTCAATCAGGTGCGCCATGCGCTCTGACAGTGCACGATCAAACCGGCCACTGGAAAACCCCGCCGAACCGACAGCCCGCTCCTGTCCACAGAATTCCTTGCCGTTCATCAGGTGCACCATGGCCACCAGAAGCCCCGCTATGGTGGGGTCAACCGCGGTATCTGCGGCCTCAAACACCACCGCAATCAGGTTGTGGATCAGGGTACTGTAATCCTCAGTGGCAGAGGCCGCGGTTACTTTCCGGGCCACCACACACCGTCGCAGTTCCGGCAGGCCTTCAAGGCCATGGAGGGCGCTCGCCAGCTGATTCAGCAGTCGACTGCTGACTGGATGGGCCGTCAGTTCCTGATGAATCTCCGACAGCGCCTTGTCGAACTCTGCCCGCAGCCGATCGGAGGCCGACACCATGGATTGCCGCTCCCGGGTAAACTTCTCACCGCAAGAGCCCAGAAACACGTTGGACGCCCCCCGCTCGCACTGCAGAGCATGTACCAGATTGCTGATGCACTGGACCAGTTTGCCCATCTGCAGGAAGTACTGGAGGTTCATCAACTCGCAGCTTTTCGAGGCAATCAGGTAGTCGCCCGCGGATGGCGATTTATAGGCGGTGGCGCGCTTGGTGTTCATAACAGACTCCGGAGGCAGACAGCCTCAAATGCGACAATCACGGTCCGATCAGTCACTCGCGTAACCAACCTCTTGCCAGTGCCCAGCAATTACCGCGCCACCGCATCTGGCCCAAAACCGTGCAATCCGCCCCGTCGCAGGGCAGTTTTCACGTGTTCGCACCGGTGATAGCAACCCTATAAAACGCTAACCTTTTGATTTTAAAAGGCTCGTAGAATTGGTACGAATATCGCTTTGCAATTAGCAAGGATGAACGTCCCGGCCAAGGATCAGGCCGGACCATCAGATCATTGTTGTTGGCATTGGCGCCGGACCATCGATTTCCCTCGGGAATAGATGCTCCGGCTTTTTTGTTTGGTCGAAAAGTACGGGTTCGAGCGAAATGACAGGAAACACTGAATCGACACTGGTGATCTGCGGGCACGGCATGGTTTCGCAACGCCTGCTGGAAGCTCTCTGCCGTGGGCGAGTCAGACCGTTTACCCGCATCATCGTGTTCAACGGCGAAGCATCCGCTGCCTACAACCGGATACAACTCTCGCTGCTGCTGGCCGGCGAAACAAACGAAGCTTCTCTGGCGTTGCAGCAGGACGAGTGGTTTCGGAACAACGGCATTGAAGTCTGCAACGGAGAACCGGTAGTCACCATCAATCGGGAAGATCAGACGGTGACCACCGGCTCCGGCCGGGTACAGCCCTATACCCATCTGGTGCTGGCCACCGGATCCCGGCCTGCAAAACCGGGGCTACCGGGCGCAGACCTTCCGGGTGTCATGACCTTCCGGGACCTGGAAGACACCAGGACCCTGATTGAGTCTGCTGGCCGCCATCGGCGAGCGGTGGTCGTCGGCGGAGGCTTTCTTGGCCTGGAAGCCGCTGAAGGTCTCCGCCAGCGTGGTATGGCCGTCACCCTGCTGCACCGCAGCGGCCATCTTCTGAACCGTCAGTTGGACAGGATCGGGGGTCAGCTCCTGCAACAGCACATGGAAGAGCGGGGCGTAAATATTCGCACCGGAACCGCTCCCAAAGCTCTGCTCGGGCGTTCCATGGTCCGGGCCGTCCAGCTGGATGACGAAACTCTCTTAAGCACGGATCTGGTGCTATTCGCCACCGGTATCACGCCCGCTACCGAACTTGCCCTGGCTGCCGGCCTGGAATGCGATCGCGGCATTCTCGTAGACGGGCAGCTACGCACCAGCGACCCGGCAATCTATGCACTGGGTGAGTGTTGTCAGTCGGGAAACACCACCTTCGGACTGGTGGAGCCCGGGTACCAGCAGGCCGAGGTGCTTGCAGGCGTGCTCAACGGAAACACTCCAGACGCCGAGTATCGGCCGGTGGATACACCGACCCGCCTGAAGATCAGCGGCGTTCCGATTTTCTCCTGTGGACAGATCAGCCCCGACGGGGACACCGAATCCGTGGTCTGGCAGGACCACGAACAGAACCACTATTGCCGGCTGCTGATCCGCAATCAGCGGCTGACCGGCGCCGTACTGCTGGGCGACACCCGGGACGGCCCCTGGTACAGCCAGCGCATTCAGCAGCAGGACGATATTTCCCGCTACCGGGACTTCATTGCATTCGGCAAGAACTACTGCGAGGCGGCGGCATGAGCCTTCAGCCAATAGAGAGCCAGTCGCCCGGAAAGAGGACAGACCCATGAGCAAGAAAACCCTGATAGTCGTCGGCAACGGCATGGTTGGCCATCACTTCCTGGAACAACTCTGCGCCAGCCCGGCCGCTGCCGATTTTGAGATCATCGTGTTCGGCGAGGAAAAACAGCTGGCCTACGACCGGGTCCACCTGTCCGAGTATTTCGGCGGCTCCAGCCATGCCGATCTCGCCATGGGCACGCTGGAGTGGTACACCGGGCAGGGCATTCAACTGCACCTGAACGAACAGGTAACCGGCATCAACCGGGAACATCGCACCCTGGAAACGCCCCGTGGCAGCTACCGGTACGACGAACTGGTGCTGGCCACCGGCTCCTATCCGTTTGTGCCCCCCATCAAGGGCAATGATCGCCCGCACTGCCTGGTTTACCGGACCCTGGATGATCTGGATGCCATTCGCGCCAGCTCGGAAGGTGCCCGCACAGGCGTGGTGGTAGGCGGCGGCCTGCTGGGTCTTGAAGCTGCCAATGCGCTCAAGAGCCTGGGACTGGATGCCCACGTGGTGGAATTTGCGCCCCGGCTGATGCCGGTTCAGTTGGATACCGATGGCGGCGCCCTGCTGCGCCACAAGATTGAGGAGCTGGGCGTTCAGGTGCACACCGAGAAGGCCACCACAACGATCACCGAGGGCGAGGATGCCCGTCTGCGCATGAATTTCAGCGACGAATCCTTCCTCGAGACAGACCTGATCGTCTTCTCCGCAGGCATTCGGCCCCAGGACGCCCTGGCCCGGGCCAGCGGCCTGGAGATCGGCGAGCGCGGCGGCATCGTGATCGACAACCACTGCACCACCTCGGACCCCCATGTGCACGCCATTGGCGAGTGCGCGCTCTGGGAACAGAAAATTTTCGGCCTGGTGGCCCCCGGCTACACCATGGCCCGCACTTTGTCTGCCGCCCTGAACGGCGATCGAGACACTGCTTTCACCGGTGCCGACATGAGTACCAAGCTCAAACTGCTGGGCGTGGACGTGGGTTCCATCGGCGACGCCCATGCCCAGACCCCCGGCGCCCGGAACATCCGCTTCAACGATGAGCAGGCCGGCCACTATCGGCGCATGGTGATCAGTGAGGACGGCAAGACCCTGCTGGGCGCCATCCTGGTGGGCGACAACAGCCACTACGACACTCTGCTGCAATACGCCCTCAATGGCATCATCCTGCCGGAGAATCCGGAAACCCTGATTCTGCCGGAAAGCCAGGGCGGGGCGCCGGCCCTGGGCCCCGATGCGCTGCCGGAAACCGCTTCGATCTGCTCCTGCCACAACGTAACCAAGGGCGATATCTGCGGCGCCATTGATGCTGGCTGCTCGGACCTGGGTAGCGTGAAAGCGGAGACCAAGGCCAGCACCGGCTGCGGCGGCTGTACGGCGCTCCTGAAGAACGTGGTGGACAGCGAGCTGGAAAAACGCGGCGTGGAGGTCAGCAAGGATCTGTGCGAGCACTTCCCGTACAGTCGCCAGGAACTGTTCCACCTCGTTAAGGTGAACGGCATCCGCACCTTCCGCACCCTGATCAGCCAGCATGGCAAGGGCCACGGCTGCGACATCTGCAAACCGGCGGTGGCCTCGATCCTGGCCACCTGCTGGAACGAGCACATCCTGGCCACCGACCACGTGCCGCTGCAGGACACCAACGACACCTTCATGGCCAACATGCAGAAGAACGGCACCTATTCCATCGTGCCGCGTATTCCCGGCGGCGAGATCACCCCGGACAAGCTGATCGTGCTGGGCGAGGTGGCCAAGGAGTACGACCTGTACACCAAGATTACCGGCGGCCAGCGGGTGGACCTGTTTGGCGCCACCCTGAGCCAGCTGCCGGAGATCTGGGAGAAACTCATCGCCGCCGGATTTGAGACCGGCCACGCCTACGGCAAGTCACTGCGTACCGTGAAGTCCTGCGTTGGCAACACCTGGTGCCGCTATGGCGTTCAGGACAGCGTGGGCATGGCGATTCGCCTTGAGGAGCGCTACAAGGGCCTGCGGGCGCCCCACAAGGTGAAGATGGCGGTCTCCGGCTGCACCCGGGAATGCGCCGAAGCCCAGAGCAAGGACTTTGGTGTGATTGCCACGGAGAACGGCTGGAACCTGTATGTCTGCGGCAACGGCGGCATGCGCCCCCGCCATGCCGATCTGTTTGCCACGGATCTGTCTGACGAGGAGCTGATCCGGACCATTGACCGGGTGGTGATGTTCTATGTGCGCACCGCCGACCGACTGCAGCGCACCAGTGTCTGGATGGAGAACCTGGAGGGTGGCCTGGAGTACCTGAAGCAGGTGGTTCTTGAAGACAGTCTGGGGATTGGCGCGGAGCTGGAGGAGCACATGGAGGGGATTGTTGGGACCTACCAGTGCGAGTGGAAGACGGCCGTTGAGGATCCGGAGAAGCGCAAGCGCTTCCGGGAGTTTGTGAATGCGCCTTCGCAGACGGATCCGGTGCAGGAGTGGACGGTTGAGCGGGGGCAGCGGCGGCCTGTTTTGGAGTCTGCGTAGCCTTCGTAGCCTTTGGGTTCTGGTGAAGAGCACGGCGCCATGGGGGTGCTTTTCTTCTGGGAAAAAGCAACTCGCTTTGCTCAGACATCTTTTTCCCGCCAGAAAAGCACCCCCATACCACCTTGCTCACCGGGCTTTGGTGGTATCGCTGGTAACAGACAGTTGGGATGAATACAGAACGATCAGGAGAACTATTATGAAAGCACGTACTCGTTGGGATGCAGTTTGCACTGTGAACGACCTGGTGCCGGAGTCTGGTATTGCGGTCTGGACCGAGGACGGGCCGGTGGCGGTGTTTTATCTGCCGCATCGGCCGCCGGCGCTGTTTGCCATCAGCCACAGTGACCCGTTTAGCGGCGCCAATGTGCTGGCCCGGGGGATTACCGGGGATCTGATGGGGGAGCCCGTGGTGGCGTCACCACTTTACAAGCAGCATTTCAGTCTGCGTAGCGGTGTATGCCTTGAGGATGACTCCGTGCGGGTCAAAACCTATCCGGTGCTGTTGGACGGTGAGCGGATCCGTCTGGAAATACCCGAAACCCGTCGGGAATCGATAGCGGCTTGAACAATGGCTTACCGGTTTGGTTGAAACTTCACGGGAGTCAATTCCGAGGGTGGCTATCTACGCTACTATTGTCACATTACTGACAACAAGGACGCCCTGTGAAACCCCTCAGCCCTACGGATCAGCTGTTTCTCTGGCTAGAAAAACGGCAACAGCCCATGCATGTGGGTGGTCTTCAACTGTTCTCCTTTCCCGAGGGGGCCCCGGACGACTATGTGGCTCAGCTGGCGGATCGCCTGCGTCAGTACACCCGGGTTACCCCACCGTTCAACCAGCGTCTGGACTATCGCTTCGGCCAGCCGGTCTGGGTGGAGGACGAGCATCTGGATCTGGAGCATCACTTCCGGTTCGAGGCGTTGCCGACGCCGGGGCGGGTAAGGGAGCTGTTGTCGTTTGTGTCGGCGGAGCATTCCCACCTGATGGATCGGGAACGTCCGCTGTGGGAGTTTCATCTGATTGAAGGTCTTGGGGAGCGGCAGTTCGCGGTTTACATCAAGGTTCACCACACCCTGATGGACGGTGTGTCCGCCATGCGAATGGTCACCCAGATGCTGTGCCAGGATACCGGCGAGCGGGATATGCCGCCGATCTGGGCCATGCCACTGCGCACGACCCGTGAGAAAGATGACGGCGGTGCTTCGCTGTGGCGGAGTGTCGGCCATCTTCTGGGCGAATCGGGCAAACAGCTTGGCACTTTGCCGACCGTGGCGCGGGAACTGCTCAAAACGATCAACGATGCTCGCAAGGATCCGGCCTATTCCTCTATTTTCCACGCACCCCGAAGCATCCTGAACCAGAAAATCACCGGCTCACGACGTTTTGCTGCGGAGTCCTATAGCCTGGATCGTATCAAGGGCGTGTGCAAAGCCTACGGAACCACCGTCAATGACGTGGTGATGGCCATGTGCGCCGGCGCCCTGCGCAGCTATCTGATGAACCTGGATGCCCTCCCGGAAAAGCCCCTGATCGCCATGGTGCCGGTGTCCCTGCGCAAGGATGACAGCTCCGGCGGCAACCAGGTGGGTGTGATCCTCGCGTCATTGCACACCGATGTGACCAGCCCGGCAACCCGGCTGATGCAGATCCACGAGGACGTAAAAGCGGCCAAGGACCGCTATTCCCACATGTCGGCGGAGGAAATCATCAATTACACCGCCCTCACCCTGGCACCGGCGGCGTTCAATCTGCTCACCGGCATGGCCCCCAAATGGCAGACTTTCAACGTGGTCATCTCCAACGTCCCCGGGCCGCGGGAAACCTGTTACTGGAACGGTGCAAAACTCGACGGTATGTATCCGGTGTCCATCGCCATGGACCGACTGGCCCTGAACATGACCCTGACCAGCTACGGTGACCAGGTGGAATTCGGCCTGATCGGCTGCCGACGCACCCTGCCCAGCCTGCAGCGCATGCTCGACTATCTGGAAGAGGCGCTGGCCGAACTGGAATCCGCCGCCGGCCTTTGAGAAGGCCGGCGGCTGGGCTCAAGTCCGGTCAGCCGAAACGGTGCTCCCGGTTACGCTCCGAGATCTGGTCATTCAGGGTCCAGAAGTCATAAAGCACACCGATGAGGAACAGCCCGCCGGTGAGCAGGTAGATGATGCCGGTGATCCACTTGCCCATGTACATCCGGTGCAGCCCGAACACGCCCAGGAAGGTCAGCAGCAGCCAGCCGATGCTGTAATTGATCTCACCCTCCCGGAATCTCAGGTCTGCCTCCCGGTCCATGGCCGGAATCAGGAACAGGTCGATAATCCAGCCAATGAACAGCAGCCCCAGGGTGAAAAACCAGATGGTGCCCGTAATCGGTTTGCCGTAATAGAACCGGTGCGAGCCCAGGAATCCGAAGATCCAGAGCAGGTAGCCAACCAGCTTACTGTGGGTGTTTGGGCGTTCTGTCATGTTTTATGGGTCCTGTTTTGGCTTGGTCAGTGGATTCAGCTTCGTTTCCCAGCCTTTTTGGTTTGGGGGCTGGCCGGGGGGACGGGTTATTTTCCCTTGGGAAAAAGCAACTCGCTTCGCTCAGACATCTTTTTCCTGGCGGGAAAATAACCCGTCCCCCCGTCCGTCAAACCATTGTGGCATAGGAAACGAAAAGCAAATTAAGACAGAGCAATAAAAATAAGACGGCAATCTCGTCTGTCAGCAGGGCGTGGGGTGGGGCATAAATTTTCAGGGGAAAAAGATGTCTGAGCGAAGCGAGTTGCTTTTTACCCTGAAAATTTATGCCCCACCCTGCGACCACGCTCCAAATCAGGAGGCCCACAAAATCAGGGCCCAACCTCAGGCGCCGGATCCGGCCCCCCTTCGCGAAACTCGCTGGCCGATTTGCCAGTCCACTTCCGGAAGGCCCGGCTGAAGTTCGAGAGGTCCGCATAACCCAACTCATAGGCAATCTCGCTGACCGATTGGTTGGTATACCGAAGCAGCTGGATCGCCCGGTCTTTCAGCACCGATTCGACGATTTCCCGATAGCTGGTATCCCGGTCCGCCAGCCGGCGTTTCAGGGTTCTGGACGAGACGCAGAAGCGCTCGGCCATGGCTTCCAGTGACGGCAAGGGGCCCGGCATCATCCGGAGCATGTTGCGGATGGCCAGGACGATGTCGCCCTGTTCCTTCAGGGCCTTCTGCAGCTCGAACTCGCACTGGTCACGGGCCATTCGGGAGGCTTCGGCGTCGGCCAGTCGCATGCGCACCTCCAGCAGTTCCCGGGGGAACACCATCATTTCGTCGGGCTGGCCGTATTCAAACCGTACCGGCAGCTGGTCCGCAAACGGCCGGTACCAGAGCGGCTCCGGGGCGCTCAGACGAACGGTGACACCCGGCAGCTTGCCGTCTTCCAGGGCAAAGCCGTGTTTTGCCGCGTCCTCCCGGTCCAGGAGCTGTTCGGTCAGCAGAATCAGGGTGGCGCTGACGGTCTCCGCCAGAAACGGATAGAGGCCGGGCACTTCGAACTCGGTGCAGAGCTTTACCAGCACCTGATCGCCCGCTTCGGACTGGCTCATGCTGAGAAACGGCACCCTCAGGTGCAGGTATCGGCGCACAGAATCCAGGGCGTCGGCGAAGGTGGGGCTGGTGAGGGCCGCGAAGCCCAGGGTGCCGTGAATCGTTAGCCGCAACTCCCGGGCCAGCAGAAAACTGAGGCCGTCCTGGCCGGCCAGGTTCACGGCCCGCTTGGCCATGATGATGGCATCGGTAACAAACACCCGGCTGTCGTTGGACTTGAGATCGTCCGGGCTGAAGTCCAGGCCCTCATAGAGCAGCCGCTCGTTGTAGCCGAGTTGGCGAACCGTTTCCGCCAGAACCCGCAGGTAAGCGCCCGGCACCAGGAACAGTCCCAGCATCTGCCGTTCTTTGTCCGGACCGGTTGCGCTCATTGGCATTCCCTATTACTGAGTTGGCTGAAGCACTTGAACTGACTCTATCAGATGCCTTCCGCCGCGACAGTGGGGCCAGGCACACCCTGCTTGCCGTCAACTTAGCCAATCATTTTCCGCTCACTGGCCCATCCTGATCGACCGCCGTCCCCTTTGCGCATTCCTGCCGGACATTGACTGCCCCACACTGGAGCCATGACATCAGCCAGAGTGAGGAGTACACAGATGCTGAGCAGCAAAACCGCCGAAAAGAAGACGGCTCCGGTTAACAGAGCCTCCAACACACCCGACAACGTCACCATCACAACCCAGCGCATGGGTTTCGAGTTCGGTGAGCAGGTGCCGCGCTACTGGGTCGACAACAGCTACACCATCAGCCACATCATGAACGCGCTCTCGGTACTGTTTCCACAGGGCGAGCAGTTCTTCGTGGATTCGGTAAGAGCGTTCCGGGACCAGATCTCCGATCCCAAACTGGAAGAGGAGATACGCGGATTCATTGGCCAGGAGGCCATGCACTCCCTGGAGCACATCGCCATGAACCAGCACGTTCGCGACCAGGGCATGCCGGTGGAAGAACTGGAAAAACATCTGGAAGTGGTTCTGGGTATCGCCAGGAAGCTGCCTGAACGTCACCAGCTGGCCATTACCTGTGCCCTCGAGCACCTGACCGCCATGATGGCCGACATGCTGCTGGCCCGTGACGATGTGCGCCAGGACATGGATGAATCCATGCGTCCGCTGTGGGTCTGGCACGCAATCGAGGAAACCGAGCACAAAGCGGTTGCCTACGACGTGTTCCAGGCGACGGGCGGCACCTACGCCGAAAGAGCCTTTTATCTCATGTTTAGCACCGCCGCTTTGGGTGTCATGAGCACCTATTTCACCAGCCGGATGATGCTCAATGACCGCAAGAACTTCTCACTGAAAGACGCCGCCACCGGTCTCTGGCGCCTCTGGGGCTTAAACGGCACCTTCTCAAGCCTGATTCCCACATGGCTGGAGTACTTCAAACCCGGCTTCCACCCCTGGAATCACGACAACAGCGACCTGATTGCCCGGTTCAAAGAAGAAATCCAGGCGCATATTGCACCGCAGTACAGGAAGGGCAACCGTCGGACGCTTCAGTAATCCCGGAAGCAACTCCCTACCCTGAAGGGAAGCGGGTGGGGAGGTCTTTGTGTAGGGAAAATGATGTCTGAGCGCAGCGAGTTGCCTTTTCCCGGAAGAAAGACCTCCCCACCCGATTCCCCACTCCCAGGTCAGGCATTAGGCTCAGCAACACCAGAGCGAACGACCTCCCCCTTGCGCCAAAGCCGCCATTCGCCGGGCTGGTAAACATCCCACTTTTCATCTGTGGTCAGAGGTTCAGTAACGATCACGCTGACGATATCGTTGGGCGTCGTTTCCGATTCGAAATCCACGGTGACATCCGCATCTTTCAGACGAGCGGGGCCAAACGGGGCGCGTCGGGTAATGCTGGCCATTTTGGTGGTGCAGTAGGTGAACAGCCAATCGCCATTGCTCAACAGGAGATTGAAGACACCCTGACTGGCGTAGGCGCTGGAAAGCCGGACCAGGCGGTCGACGATTTCGTCGGTTCCGGTATTGCGGTCACAGTGCGTTCGCATATGGTTGAGGATATCGCAGAACAGGGCTTCGCTGTCGGTGGCGCCAACCGGCTCGTAGAAGCCCGGAGTCGAACGGAAGCAGGAGAGCTGGCCGTTGTGGGCGAACACCCAGTAACGGCCCCAGAGTTCGCGCATGAACGGATGGGTGTTGGCCAGGCAGATGTCGCCGACATTGGCCTGGCGAATGTGGCAGATGGCCACTTCGCTTTTGATCGGGTGGGTCTGGACCACTTCGGCGATCCGCGAATTGGCGCTGGCATCGGCATCGTGGAAGGCGCGGACGCCTTTGCCTTCGTAGAAGGCCACACCCCAGCCGTCCTTGTGGGGGCCAGTCTGGCCACCCCGACGGGTCAGGCCGGTGAAGCTGAAACACAGGTCGGTGGGCGTATTGGCGCTCATGGCCAGCAGTTCACACATGGGCTACTTCAATCTTGCAGGAGGATGATTGCCCAAGAATACCGGAATCAGCCTGCTTCGACAGTCAGAATCTCAAGCTGACGGGGGTTATGGCCAGCCCCTACCACCCGATTGCGCCCGGCTCGCTTGCCGCTGTAGAGCGAACGATCTGCCACCCGGAACAGACCCTCGGCCTCGCGGCCATGGTCGGGCCACTGGGCAATCCCGAAGGAAGCCGTCACCCGGATGCGGGCGTCGCCATAAGGCAGTTCGCGCTCGGCGATGCGCTGGCGCAGCTCGTCCATCAGCTCGAAGGCACCAGGAGGCTTTACATCCCTCAGAATCAGGCCAAACTCTTCCCCGCCCAGGCGACCGACGAAGTCGGTGCTGCGCAATCGTTCACGCAGGCAGCGGCCGATGTTCTTCAGGACAAGATCACCGGCATCGTGGCCGAGGGTGTCGTTCACCAACTTGAAGTGGTCTATATCCATCACTACCAGAGCAAAGCCCGCGCCGCTGCGTTCGCATTCGGCAATGGTACGGTCCAGCGTACCCTGGAAATTGCTGCGGTTGGCCAGGCCTGTCAGGGCGTCGGTCTGGGCCATGTCCACCAGGCGCTGTTCGGCTTCTTCACGGCGCACTTCGTACAAGTGGATAAACACCAGCATCAGCACGCCACACAGAACCATATTGAGCAGGTCGATCAGCACACCGGGGCTGCCCACCTGGCCCAGATGGATGTAGTAGATCACTCCACCTGTCAGCATGAAGGGCACACTGAGAATCATGCCTTCGCGTTTGCCAAGCAGCAGGTAGGCCATAACGGGCATCATCAGCACCCAGACAAACGCGGCAACGGATGCCTCCGGCAACAGCATGATCACCAGAAAGAAGGCGAACAGGGTGACCAGGTAGGCGTATATCCACTGCTGCAAACAGGGTGTAACTTTCAGCCGCCAGACGCCGAAATAGAGTACGGCGCTAGCGGCCAGCTCCCCGCCACCAACCCACGGGTAACCATTCAGGATCTGCAGGCCGGCAAAAACCACCAGCGCCGAACCGGTAACAAAAAACAGGAGCCGCATCAGTGAGCGGCGATGGCTGTCACGAAGACCCGAGCGGCTCTGTTCCAGAGTGGCCCCCAGGTCAGGGTGGTGAGGTGTTTTCATGCTGACTCTTCCTTGGATCAGCCCTTGAGTATAGCCCTGAAAAACTGTTTGTAAAATGTACAGCGGTCTGTCAGATATACAGGTTCTTGCGGGAGAAACGTTCCACCAACGGCTGGTAGGCCGCACCCAGTAGCCGGTTGATGGCCTCGATGCCCCAGGCGTCCGGGCCCACAAGAATACGGGATTCGTTCTTCAGGATGCCTTTGACAATCGTCTCGGCGGCCTTTTCAGGCGTGGTCATGGCCAGCTTGTCGAAACCCTGGCGCTGGGCCGCGGCGTTTTCCGATTTACCCATCCGGGCGGAGTTGGCTATGTTGGTTTTTATGCCGCCCGGGTGCACACAACTGACCGCCACCGGCTGGTTTTCGAGTTTCATTTCCTGGCGCAGGGCTTCGGTGAAACCGCGCACGGCAAATTTGGCAGCGTTGTAGGCACTTTGCTTGGGCACGCCAATCAGGCCAAACACGCTTGAGATGTTCACCACGTGGCCATCTCCGGAGGCAATGAGGTGCGGCAGAAACGCACGGGTTCCGTGCGCAACGCCCCAGAAATCAATGTCCATGACCCATTTGAAGTCTTCGTCGCTCATCTCGCGCACCGAGGCAGAGAGCGCGACACCGGCGTTATTGATCACCAGGTTGACCTGGCCGAAGTCTTTCACCACCGCCTCAGCATGGGCGAAGATGGCGTCACGATCCGACACATCCAGCCGGTAGGTCCTCACCTCAGCGCTTTCCAGCGCTTGGGCGGTTTCCGCCAGGCCTGCCTCATTGACGTCCGACAGCGCCAGCCGGCAGCCCCGGTCCGCCAGCGAGCTGGCGAGCGCGCGGCCGATACCCGAGCCGGCACCGGTAACAACGGCCACTTTGTTCTTCAGGTTCTTCATGGTCACAGACCTCTTGTTGTAGGCTCATAGATTAAAGCAGATACTCCAACAATTGCCGGCCCGGGGATATGGCTTTAATGAACCTGGCCGCAAGGCGTTCCGGCCACCCCTGGCGTGGCGCCCGGTTGCCGGTAAAATCCAGTGCCATTGAAAGGACGGGTAGCAGCTGTCCGGCCCCGGAGCACAGAGCCTCAGCCCAAGAGGTTATCCAGAGGTTGTTCGTAGCTGGGGGCAAATACCTTCAGGAAGTAGGCAACCTCTGGCAGCCCGTCCTCGTCCAGCCGCAGGCGGATCTGGCGGGCAGCCGGCTCGAACTCCTTGTTGCCGGCCCGGATTTCCGCCTGGCATTTGAGCCACGCCGACAGCCTGTCGGCGGCTTTGATCAGTTCCTTGTCCTCCGCCGGCAATTGCGACTCGCGAACGTAGGGCGAGAATTCCTCCCTCAGGTCTTCCGGCAGCAACGCCAGTAATTCCACCTCTGCCTTGTGTTCAATATCCCCGAACGCCTCCCGCATGACCCGGGAGTGGTATTTTACCGGTGTCGGCATATCCCCGGTGATCACCTCCGTCGCGTCATGGTACAGGGCCGCCGCGGCAATCCGGTCGGCGTTAACTCCACCCCCGAAGTGCCGGTTACGGATAATGGCCAGGGCGTGAGCCAGGGTCGCCACTTCCCAGGAATGGGTCGCAACGTTTTCTTCAATGGCATTGCGCATCAGCCCCCAACGCTTGATCCAGCGCAGGCGGGAGACGTAGGCAAAAAAGTGGCTGGCTACTTCACCCATCATTCACATACCTGTTTTGCATAAGTTGATAATCTTTTTCTTCAGGCGTCAGATCGACGATGCTATTCTGAATGAGCATTCAACTGTTACATAGCCGGAGAGCCCCGTGTCTGCGCAATCGCATTTCCGGAACCTTCTGACCGTCCTTGCCGTTGCAGTTATGCTGGCCCCGGCCCCGGTTTCCGCAACCGAAACCGAGATCAGAGTTGGCGTCTATAACTTCCCACCTATTGCCAGTGTCGATGCTGGAGGCAAGCCTTCCGGCTTTCTCAGGGATCTTTTGGTCGAGCTCGAGCGGATCCACGAGGATGTCTCCTTCAGGGTGGTCCACACCTCACCCAAACGCCGTTACCTGGATTTCGACACCGGCCTCTACGACGTTATCTTCTTTGAAAGCCCGAAGTGGGGCTGGCAAGACAAGGCAGTAAGCATCAGCCGTCCGATTCTGACAGACGAGCAACTTTACGTCGCCCTCAAGAAACCCGGTCGGGATCTTTCCTTTTTTGACAACCTGAGCGAACGCTCCATCGTGGCCATATCCGGGTACCATTACGGCTTTGCCGGTTATGAAACCGACCAATCTATGCTGGAACAGAAATTCGATATCGAGTTCTCCGACAGCCACAGCCGCAACCTCAATCTGATCAAGGCAGACAGACCCTCCGTTGCCGAGGTGGCCATTGTCAGCCATTCCTACCTGCAGAGGCACCTTGCCAGGCACCCGGAGGACTGGGACAAACTGCTGATTTCCGACCAACCGGACCAGCGTTACCTGCTCAGCATCATCACAAGAAAGAACGACGCTATAAGCGCAGATTACATGATTCAGTTGCTGGCCCCGCTGGTCGAGAACGGTCAGTACCGGCGTCTTGTCGAGAAATGGGGCCTGCAATTGCCGAAGGGCTTTCTGACCGGCTTCGAGGCGCCCTGACGTCAGCGAACATCGAGGTTGAACGCGACGATCACGTTGCCTTCGCTACCCACATCGGCGTTGCGGGCCGGGTCCAGCAGGAACAACTGGTCAGCCGGAACTCCGTGGGTTTGCTGCAGGATATTGCGCAAGGCCACCCCTCGAGAGGAGGCCAGATTGCTCAGTGCCTCCGGCGCCAGTGAGCGCTCACCGGCCAGGTAGGCCTCACGGGCCTTCTGCCATGCCTCCTCGGACAGTTCACCACCGGCGGTCAGCTCATCCCGCAACAGGGCAAGACCGTCGGCCTGGGGTGCCACACTTCCCCGGATGTTCAGAAGCAGGTCTGGCCGTTCCAGCAGGGCATCGGCCAGCGCCGCCAGCTTTTCCGCCTCCCCTTCAGCCAACCGAAGGCTGCCGGGAACAAATTTCACCTTGCCAAGTTCTTCGCCACTGAATCCGGCCAGCTCGGCAATAGAGCCCAGCATACTGAAGGGCGAAACCGCGGCTTTCGCCAACAGGTTGACGAAAGCCCGCATCACCACCTGGCCGATGTTGAAGTCCGGGTTGGAAAGATCGCCGCTGACCGGCAAGTTCACCTCAATAACGCCGTTCCGGTTCCGCAGCAGAGCCAGACCCAGCTTGACCGGCGCATCGACGGCCTGCTCACTGGCCACCGACGCACCCAGTTCAAGCTGGTCCATCAACACCTCGTTGGAGGCATCAATCCGGGTACCGGAAATTTCGTAGTCCATATCCAGGTTCAGTTTGCCACTGTCCACCCGGTAACCCAGATAGCGAGCGAAATAAGGAGAGAGTTCCGGCAGTGACAGATTCTGCATCATCAGCTGGAGATTACTGACGTCCTTGGTACCCAGGGTGCCGATGGTGCCTTCAAAGTCCAGTTCTCCAACACCGCCGACGCGGCCCCGAATCGAGACCTTGCCTTCCTGTGGCGAAATATTACTGAGCCCGGTGACTCTGCCTTTGAGCTTATCAATCGAGGTTGTGAATGCCGGCTCCAGCGTACGGTCCGTGTAAGCCAGCTCACCCTGTTCAAGAATCAGCTGGTCAATTCTGAAAATAAACTCCGGCTCGGAATTGCCATCCTGCTGCTGTGCCGAAGCAGCTTCTCCCTGACCACTTGAACCCGAGGACTTGATAATCTGCTGAAGGTTGTGAACGCCCTGATTATTGCGCACGATGTTGACCATCGGCCGTGTCAGGGTCACCGTGCCGATCTCCAGGCGGGCCGGGTACACGTTGTATTCGATAGGTGCCAGCCGTAGCGTCTGCCAGGAAACCATGTCATCGGACCGTCCAGGCAAGCGAAGGCCAAGCCCGGCCACCTCAGCAGTGCCGCTGAAGGTGCCGGTAAGCGGCTCCTGCTGACCATCCAGATCAAGATTGCCATCCACTCGCAGAACGCCATCGGCAATGGCCAGGTTGGCCACCTCCCGAAGGTAGGGCTCGAAGGCGGCCAGTTTGACCCCTGAACCGGAAATGGCCGCCTCCAGGGTGAAAGGCGAAGGGGTGACCTGGCCAGTCATGGACAGCTGGCCACCACTGGCCAGGGTACCCTGAATGTCGTAACTCACCGGCTCTGCCAACTCATGGCTGATCCTGCCGGTGGTCAGAGACAGCTGCTCAAGGGTGATCTCGGCTGCCGGCTCCGGCTGGTTGTCCTGCCACCGCACCCGTCCGCCAGAGAGATTCACACCGGCCACAGACCAGCGAAAGGGTTGCCCTGAATCCGGTTCGGCACCGCCATTCTGCGACTTTTCCTCTTTGTCCCCGCTGGCAAAGGGCGCCAGCCAGTCAATCTGGCCGCTCTCACTCCGGGCTATCGCCAGATCCAGGTTTTCCATGGCCACCTGGCCGACGTCGATTTCCCGGGCGTTCAGATCGAACCCGATGGTATCGACTGACAGGGTGCCATTACTCAACCGGACCTGCTCGCTCTCCTGGTACAGGGCAACGGCGAGATCCTTGAGCGTCAGCTGCCCCTCGCTGGTGGTCAGGTAAAAGACCTCTTCGGCCTGCAGTTCATAATCGGAGCTGAGGGTTACGCTTCCGCCCCGCAGGTCGTAGGGCAAATAAGGACCAAGGAAATGCGCGAGAATCTCGTGGCCCACCGACGAAAGCTTTAGCGAACCGTTGGAATAGAGCGGCGAAACACTGAGATTCCCCTGCCATTCGATGGTCTGGCTGCCCAGGGCGGCATTAAGGGCATAATCACTGTTCTGGCCTTCACGGCGCCAGGTGGCGAGGTCACTCAGGGTAAGGTCCAGAGGGGTAATACGGAACTCCGCCATTTCGTTGCCGGTGAAATCGCGGAACAGCAATTCGCCGCCGTTCAGCACAACCTTGCCGAAATAGAGCCGGGGCAGCCCGGTATTCTCCTCATTGGCCGCGGGCTCGTCCGCCAGGGCCGCCGAAGGATTGGCGTTTTGCCAGTCCCGGGCAAAATTGATGGCGTAATTTTCCAGCAGATCGAGCCGGATAAAGGGGTCGTCCAACCGAATCAACTCAAAACCGGCGATTCCGCGCACCAGCTGGAAGAAGTTCATATCAACCAGCAGCCGGTCGAAGGCCACCACTGGCTTGCCGTCACTATCTGCGGCCGAAAGCCCGCGCGCTTCGATACTCAGTGTGTAGGGGTTGGTGCTGATGTCGGTTATGTCCGCCTGCCACCCCATCCGCTGGTCCAGCTGTTCCGGTATTGCCCGTTCCAGCCACCAGGGCAGCAGCAGAAAACCTGCAAGGGTATACAGAATCAGGAGAACCAGGAATCCGACCATCAGATTCCTGGGCATACGACTGCGGTTACGGCTCTGAGCCACGGACATCTCCTTATAAGCGGCGGAATCCCGGGGCAATCTTGCCCACTTTCCTGTTCACAAGGATAGTCGGCCCGGGGCTGTTTTGTCAGCTGCTCAGGTTCTGGCGGGGCAAAACCGGCCAGGGGCGCTGACAGGCGGGCCTGAACCCGATATGCTCCGCAGTCGTATTTGAATCGTGTCATTGATGCACGTGCAGAGGAAAGTTTATGGACATCGGCGATATGCGTCGTGATTTCGAGAGCGAGGGTCTTGATCGCGATGCACTGGATGACAACCCGATCAGGCAGTTCCAGGCCTGGTTTGACGATGCCCGGGAAGCCGGCATTCTGGAGCCCAACGCCATGTCGCTGGCCACAGCCGGGCACGACGGCATGCCGGACCTCCGCACCGTACTGCTGAAGTATTTCGACGAGCACGGCTTTGTTTTCTATACCAACTACAGCAGCCGAAAGGCGCGGGAGATGGCCGAAAACCCCCAGGCAGCACTGCTGCTTCCCTGGATCGGCCTGAACCGCCAGGTGAAGATCCAGGGCGCGGTGGAAAAAGTCAGCAAGGCCGAATCATTGCGCTATTTCGCATCCCGGCCGCGAGGCAGCCAGATTGGTGCCTGGGTGTCCGAGCAGAGCAAGGCCATCACCTCCAGGGGACTGCTGGAACAGAAGGTGGCAGAGATCAGGCGCAAGTTCAGCGATGGTGACATCCCTTTGCCCAGTTTCTGGGGCGGTTATCGCATCGTTCCCGAACGTATCGAGTTCTGGCAGGGAAGACCCAGCCGGCTTCACGACCGCTTTGAATATGTGAGGGAAGGCGATGGCTGGCACATCCAACGGCTCCAGCCCTGATACCCGGCCAGGCATCTGGCTGTGCCATCAAACCGACGGGCCCGAGATCGCCCACCCGGACTGGCTGACCGACTATGAACACCAGACCGCCAGCAAGTTCAGCGGGCCCCGTGAACGGGAATATCTGGCCAGCCGCTGGTTGATTCGCCAGGCCATCGGCAAGTCTGCCGGGCAGCCGCCCTGTCAATGCTCTCCGGTGCCGGGGCGTCCCAATGCCTCCGCCAGCCCCGAAGGTTGGCGGTTGTCACTGAGTCACAGTCATGGCCTGTCTGCCTGCGCCACCAGCGCCGACTCGCCGGTTGGCCTGGATCTCGAGCCGTGCCAGCGCCATCCCCAATGGCAAAAAGTCGTCAGGCGCTGGTTCTCGCCGGTCGAGCAGGAATGGCTGTTCCGGGAGGACGACGCCAATACCTTTCTGAAAGTCTGGACCCTGAAAGAGGCCTGGCTGAAAGCCACCGGTCGCGGTATAGCCGGTAACCTGCAGACCCTGGAAGTGCGCAAGAATTTCGAGATCTACGGTGACCAGCCCGAGGAAGACTGGCAGGCTGCCTGCTGTTACATTGAAGGCTATCTGGTAACCGTGGTGTATCGGGCAAGTCGGCCGCTATGGCCAGACATCACGCTGCTTGAACCGCCACCACAGGATTTTGCCCTGGTGGATGCCGAGCCCATGGAGGCTTCCTGGGAGCCGTTGTTCCAGCGCACTATCCGGCGTAAACGCCCGTAATTCGAACCGGACAAAAGCACAGGTCAAACTATGGACAACCCGGAACGCTGCCCCTGGTGCGGCGACGATCCGCTTTACGTGCACTATCACGACACCGTCTGGGGTCGCCCCGAATATGACGACCTGGCGTTGTTCGAAAAACTCTGCCTGGATGGCCAGCAAGCCGGGCTGAGCTGGATCACCATCCTTCGGAAACAGGAAAATTATCGGGCGGCCTACGATCACTTCGACCCGGAAAAGATAGTTCACTACGGTCAGGCCCGCGTTGAGGCGCTTCTCAGCAACCCGGGCATTATTCGCAACCGTCTGAAAGTCCAGTCCATCATCAAGAATGCCCGGGGCTATCTGGATTTGCAGGACAAAGGCATCGGGTTCAGCGACTTTCTCTGGTCGTTTGTCGGGAATCAGCCCGTTCAGAACCGCTGGCGCTCGTTTTCCGAGGTTCCCACGGCGACGCCGGAATCCGAGGCCATGTCCAAGGCTCTGAAACGCTCGGGGTTTACCTTTGTCGGCCCCACCATCGTCTACGCTTTCATGCAGGCAACCGGGATGGTGAACGATCATCTGGCGCAGTGCCCGCAACATCACGAGTGCTATTTACTGGGTCAATGATCTCAATAGACTGAAAGGTCGTAAGTTCTGGAGTGTTTTAACCCCGGAGCTTCACCGTGAGAATCACCCTCGACGAACTCAGACACAAGCAGAACCCCGTCATTGATCTGCTTGAAATTCTGTCGCTTGAAGGCCAGCACTACATGGCCCGCCTGAGCATGGACGGCGATCTGCGTCTGTTATCCGACAAAGACGGAGCCACCAGCCTGTTCCGAAGTGCCTGGCAGATTCAGGATACGCTCGCCTCCTTCGATGTCCGGGAAACCCAGGTCGTGCATGCCTCTGCCTATCACGAAATGGTGGGCATGGCGCCCGCCGACATCGAGCCATTGCGCATCCGGGTTCAGAGGCAGAAAACGTGATTGCAGTAGCAAGACTTGCCATTCTCGTTGGCATAGCGGGTCTGGTCCCGTTCCTGGGATTGATCGCCGGACTGTTTTTCATGCCACAGCACAGTGTCGCGCTGATCAGTTATTTCTACCTCTACAGCGCCGGTATCCTCGCGTTCATGGCCGGCGTGTACTGGCCCATTGCCATGCAGCTTGATAACTGCTGCTATCCGGTGTCCCCTCTGGTCACCATGCTGCTGAGTCAGGTGTTCTTTGTCGCGGCGGGCATTGGCCTGTTGCTCCCCACCTCCGGACAGATCCTTCTCTACACCGTGGCTTATCTGGCACTCTACCTGGTGGACGCCCGATGGATGCGGGTTTACTGGCCAGCCTGGTATTTGCGGCTTCGGCTGCTGCTCACCTCGGTGGTGGTGGTGTGTCAGCTGTCGGTGGCGGCCTGGTTCTTCCTTCTCCCGGCCCATTGAGGGACAACCGGCTCTCTGAATGAACGCCGGAGCCTGATTCCCGGTCAGGCTCCGAAGGCGTCCTCCGAATTCTCGAACCGGTTCTGCAACTTCCGCAGTGCGGTTTTCTCAATCTGCCGCACCCGCTCCCGGCTGATGCCCAGCTCGTCGGAGATCACCTGCAGGGTTTCCGGCTCGGGAAGACCCAGACCATAGCGCCGCGACAGAATGTCCCTCTCACGATCTGTCAGCTCACCGAGCATGGAGGCCAGGGTCCGGCGGCGGTCCCGGTCGGACATCGGGTGGTCCGGCTCCATCTGGTCTCCGGCACCCAGGCTGTCCCCCAGCGTGACTGAGCCGTCTTCCACCAGGGGCACATCCGTGGACAGTTCCCGGGCAGCCAGCGCCCTCAACTCACCGATCCTGGATGGACTGGCCTCCATCTCGCGCGCCAGCTCGGACTGCGAGGGGGTCCGGCCCAGGTTCTGGTGCATCTTCAGGGACAGCTTGTGCAGCTGGCGGATTTCGTCCACCACGTTCTCCGGTGTGTGCACCAGACGCGTGCCACGCTGCAGGCAGCGATTCACTTCCTCGCTGATCCACCAGTAGGCGTAGGTTGAAAACCGAAAGCCTTTGGTGGGATCAAACCGCTCCACCGCCTTGATCAGGCCAATGTTGGCGTCCTGAATCAGGTCCGACATGGGAATCCCGTGCTGCCCGTAACGACGGGCAATGTGAACCGCCAGTCGCAGATTGCTCTGGATCAGCTTGCGACGACAAGCGGTCGCCAGATGGAAGGCCCGGCGACACCGGGAAGAAAAGGCACAGGCATCGCCGAGGCTGCCAATCACTTCCCGGAACGTCTGCGGAGTCTCCTCCGGCAGCGCCAGTTCGGTAGTGATGATTCGGTAGCAGAGCGTCAGTTTACGGGAGAGGCGGCGTTCGGCCTCATCTGTCAGCAGTTCATACCGGGACGCATCCCTGAAGTACAGCCCGACCAGGGAATCCCTTTCACCATCGTGGGGCGTTGTCGGAGACGGTCCCAGCCTGTCGGTCTTAAGCATGGCCAGGGTAGCGGTGAAAAATTTACCTTAGGGAATACGACACGCTGATGCTGATGGATTTACCGGGGGAGGGTAGGTAAAAACCCACAGGTGGAGCGATAGGTCCACCTGTGGGGTCTGCTTCGAGACTATCGCCGCTCAGGCAGCGACAATGGCGTACTCGTGGTTGTGGGGTTCAATCAGAACACCGTGCAAGGCAACGATGGCCTTCTCGTAGTCGTCCTCATCCACCACAAACTGGATATCCACCTGGCGCATGCACTGGTGCAGGGCCAGAATGCTGATTTCCTCATCCGCCAGCGATTTTACAGACCGGGCCAGAATGCCCGGCACCTTCATATCGCTGCCAATGGCGGAAACCACAGCCACCTTGCGGGTGTTGATCTCGGCGTTGGGGAACTCTTCCTTCAATGCCTTGACCACCCGCTTGACGTGCTTCAGGGTGCTGCCGACGTAATGGGTAATGGTGTTGGCGTTGGTGTCCTTGGACATGAAGCGCACCTTGAACCGGCTCAGCACGTCCAGAATACGACGGTCCGAACCCGGCTCGCCCTGCATGTCCTGATCAAACACTTCAATGGCAAAGACGCCCTTGGCACCGGCAATGATCTCCACCTGGGGCTTCTCACTGACATAGTCGCCGGTAATCAGGGTGCCGGTGTGCTCCGGCTCGAAGGTGTTCATCACCCGCAACGGGATTTCGTTCTGGCGCATCCCCTTGCCGGCACGGGGATGGATCGCCTCCATGCCGAGGTTGGCCAGCTGGTCTGCCACGTCGTAGTTGGTGCGGCCCAGCGGTACCACCTTGTCGGCGCCCACGATGTTGGGATCAGCGGAACTCAGGTGATATTCCTTGTGGATGATCGCTTCCCGGGCCTCGGTGATCACCGCCACCCGGCTGAAGGTCATCTCGCTGTAGCCCCGGTCGAAGGTACGCATCAGACCTTCCTTGCACTGGGCATAACCGGTCACGATCGGCAGCTCACGGGTAAGGTCTACGGCATCGAAGGCCTGCTTGAGCTTTTCGTCCAGCGGCAGCAGCTCGTTATCGCGCCAGCCGGTCAGATCGACGAAGCGGGCATTGATGCCTTCCTGCTGAAGCTTCAGGGCGGTGTTGAAGGCACTGTGGGCCTCGCCGATGCCAGCCAGCATTTCCCGTACCGTGAGCAGATGCTCTTCCAGCTGGAACTGGCCGTACGAACACAGACGCTGAAGGTCGATCAGGCAGCCCCGCACGCCCTCAACGCGATCGGTGATGAACTGGTCCGCCTGCTGTTTGAGCATCGGGTCCTCGAACAGCTCACCGTTGATGTCGGTCAGGAACTTGACCAGCTTGGTGAGGTCATCGCCCCAGGCCCAGTCCGACTCGGCATCGGCAAACAGGGCGTAGACGCCCGGCTCGCCCGTCTTTTTGTGTTCCAACAGTTCGTTGGTCACACCAGCATAGGCAGACACCACGAAAATACGCTGGTACAGGTCGTCCTTGCTGCGATTTCCGATAATGATGTTATCGCGGACGGCCTCATAGTTACTCATCGACGTACCGCCGATTTTTTCAACGGTATGTTGTTGACTGGTCATAGTTTTGCCTTCGCTATCCTGCAGCATGAATGTCCGGAGGTGCGGGCGCCTTACGACGCCTCGCTGAGCCCTTCCTGCATGATTTCGTCCACACTTTGCGCCAGCAGGGCAGCCCCTTTCTTCAGGTCTTCCTCACTGGTCGTCAGCGGCATCAGGCACTTGATGACTTCATCATTCGGACCACTGGTCTCGATGATCAGGCCATGCTCGAAAGCACGCTTGGTAATCGGGCCTGTCACATCTGCGTGGGTTGCTTCAATACCACGCATCAAACCGCGTCCCTTCATTTTGAACTCACCAGGGTACTTGTCGCAAATCGCCTGCAGGGCATCGCCCAGCACCTTGGTCTTGGCCTTCACCTCATTGGCGAACGCATCGTCTTGCCAGTAGGTTTCCACCGCGGTGCGTGCGGTAATGAAGGCCATGTTGTTACCGCGGAAGGTCCCGTTATGCTCGCCCGGATCCCACACGTCCAGCTCCGGCTTGAACAGCACCAGGGCCATCGGCAGACCATAGCCACTGAGGGACTTGGATACGGTCACGATGTCCGGCTTGATGCCGGCAAATTCGAAGCTGAAGAACTCGCCGGTGCGACCATTACCCGCCTGGATATCATCCAGGATCAGCAGAATGTCGTGCTTCTGGCACAGCTCCGAAAGGCCCTTGAGCCATTCCGCGCGACAGGCGTTCAGACCACCTTCGCCCTGGACCGCCTCCACGATCACCGCCGCCGGCAATTCGAAACCGGAGGAGCCGTCGCTGAGCAGCTTGTCCATGATCGCCAGGGTGTCTACATCGTCGCCCAGGTAACCGTCGTAGAACATGAAGTCGACGTTGCCCAGCGGGGTGCCAACACCGCCCCGGTGGTGCTTGTTACCGGTGGCGGCAACAGCACCCATGGTGACGCCGTGGAATCCGTTAGTGAAGGAAATAATCCCGTTGCGGCCTTTGACCTTACGGGCCAGCTTCAGGGCCGCTTCGACGCAGTTGGTGCCGGTGGGGCCGGTAAACTGCATTTTGTAGTTCAGGCCGCGGGGATCCAGGATGTGCTTCTTGTAGGCCTCCATGAAGTCATGCTTGGCCGTGGTGAACATGTCCAGACCCTGGCTTACGCCGTCCGCCTCGATGTACTCGAGCAGCGCTTTCTTCAGGATATCGTTGTTGTGGCCGTAGTTCAGGGAACCGGCGCCGGCCAGAAAGTCGAGATATTCCTTGCCATCCTCGGTATACAGATGGGCATTCTTGGCGCGGTTGAAGATAACCGGAAACGCACGGCTGTATACACGAACTTCGGATTCGGTCGACTTGAAAATTTCCATGGTCTTGCCTCTTAGCATGTAAGGTTCGAGGTAGATGCGCGGGGGCTCATCGGTTAAACAGGTATCGGTCGCGACGAGCCCGCCGTGCGTTGGTTAAAGCCTTGTGACAGACCTACCTCAGTGGTCTGCCGGCTAGTCCAATACACAGTCTTTCAATCAGTCAGGGCCGGCGTGCGCCGGCCTGAACTCGGGCTCTCAGACAGGCTTCGTGAAGGGACCAATGCGCAGCAGGAATTCGGAATCGTGCTTGCCGCCAAAGTGGGTCTCTTTCTCGAAGTGCTCGTGGTAGGTGAGCTCGGCTCCCATGTCACGGGCGAATGAACGGAACAACGCCCAGGAGGCCTCGTTGTCTGCGGTAATGGTCGTCTCCATGTGCGTTACGGCTTTGCAGGCATCACGGGCAACGATCTCTTTCAGCATCCGCTTGGCGAGGCCCTGCCCACGACCTTTCTCGTGGACTGCCACCTGCCAGACAAACACGGTATCGGGCTGTTGGGGAGGGATGTATCCGGAGACAAAGCCGACCAGATCGCCTTCCTTCTCCGCGGCCACGCCGGTTTCGGCAAAGTGGCTGCACTGCAACAGGTTGCAGTAAATCGAGTTCGGGTCCAGCGGTGGGCATTCGTCCACCAGCTGATTGAGTCTGAAGCCATCATCTTTCACCGGTACACGAAGCTTGATGGCGTTGGTATTCGATCCTTCTGTTGTCATAGCGTGATCAATTCGTGTCAAAAAGTTAGTGGTGAATTATATAGACCACAAAATATAATTCAAGTCAGGCCTTAATAGCGACCCATGCAGAGCACCAGATCCTTTCTTCAGGATAGACGTTATTGAATCATTCGCCAGTGACAAATTGGTTAAAAACCGGAAGGAAAAACCACCTCCTCCGGGTTCAGTGAGGTGCCCCGGAGAATCCGGTTGCGATAGGAGATTGACGCGGCCGAATCGGCCGGCCAGAGCCGGTCAAATTCTGGCAACCACGACGCCAGAGAGTAGTTTACTGGCAGCAGGGACACATGCAGGCCATGGCGCTCTATGCCTGTAACCGGCTCAGCGACGGGGCTCGAAAGACCGATCCGGGCGATGAGCCCCCGGGGATCCGATTTCAGGTTCCCCATGCCCGCAGAGCCATTGTTAACCACCACACGGCTGCGACCATCCACCAATCCGGACCAGAGCACCGGCAGGCAGGTGTGGGTTGAGGCGACCACATCGGCTCCAGACGCCCGAAACCATTCCGACAGTTTGTGATCATTGCCGGCGTAAAACGCTTCGTGGGCCAGCCCCCAGCCCGCCAGGGACTCCAGATCCCCGTGCACCACCAGAATCTTTAGGCCTCCAAATATCAGGCATCGATACGTTGGCAAAAGGGACAAACGCTTCTGGATATCCGGGTGCTCCCCGGCCAGGCCCTGCAGCCGCTCCATGATGAGATTGGAGCGCTCTACGACGCCCGGGCCCACAAAATCCGGATAGGCGCAGCCACAACCGGCCCCCGGACTGGGATTGGCCAATTCGAAATCCACATTGCCCAGAATGACGGTGTGATCCAGCACCCGGTTGTTGATACCCCGGAACAGGCCGTCGCTGGCGTTAAACCAGTTGAAGTCGCCATTGAACACCAGCCTTACCCGGTGCCCCTGTCGCTCTTCCGCCAGCGCCATCTGCTCGATCTCATCCAGCGCCCAGGGGTTTCCGTACAGCCCGCCAATGATATAGAGCACGTCCTCGGAGACCTGGCGGGGCTCTCCACACAACGCCTCAGGAGAATACCGATACGCCAGCGGACAACTCCGGCCTTCTGTCATCTCACACCTCAGGCTTCGCCAGCTGCCAGTGAACGCCCGGCCAGTCGACGGAGCAGCAGGGGCGCGAAGAAGCCGCCGGTACAGATCAGAAAGCCGTAGGCATTCACGCCCAGCAGCATGGCATATTTTCCCTCACCAATGGCCCAGCTTGCCGGTATCAGTCCCACAGCCAGGAGCACCCCCAGACCCAGACCGGTCCAGAAACTCAGATGAAAACTCCAGGGTGACCACTTGGTGAAACCGTAGAAGAGAAACACCGGCGCCAGACCCATCACCATGGTGCCGGAAATGGTGGTGGCCTTGAGGATATCGGTGCCGGCAAACATCGGCAGGTTGCCCGCGAAGGCGAAGATAACCATCACCACCGCGCCCACGCGAATGCTGGGCAGGCGATCCTGAGCCCGTCGCGCAAGCCGGGGCAGATCAACCGCCAGGGATTTCGCCAGCGAAGTGAAGGTCGAATCCAGGGTCGAGCCCGCCGACGTCATCATCACCACACTCATGAAGAACAGCGCCGCCAGCCCAAGCGACTGCCCAACCGCCGCAGGCGCATTGCCCATAGCCTCGATACCATTAAGCCGGGCGTGAACCCCAACCAGACTGAAGATAAACACCGCGACAAAGCCCAGCAGCCCCGCCACCACAAAGCTCCTGAGCATGGTCTTTTCCTTGTTCACAAAACCCCGGTCGGTCAGCACCGGATCGTGGAAGGGGTAGCTGAACATCTGCAGCAAGGCCACCAACAACAGATCAAAGCCGGCATCGAGCCTGAACTCACCATTGCTCAGCAGGGCGCTGGTATCGTTGGCCGGAACGATCAGAAACAGCACCGCGCCGACAAAAAAGACAAACACGAATGCCTGAATCACATCGGTGAAAATCGACGACCTCAGCCCGCCTTTCAGACTGTAGGCCAGGGTAAACACCGTGAACACCATCGCAGCAGTATAATATTCCCACTCTCCGGGCATCCCGAAATAACCGCCAACCACCGCGGTGTTACTCCAGACCTCGTTATACAGCCGGATCAGAATCGCCGCCGCAAACGCCAGCGCCGCAAACCGTCCGAACCGGGAGGTCAGAAAATCCTGCAGACTCCGGGCCCCGGTCTGGGTCCGGATCAGGTAGATGATATAACCGGCCACGGGAATCGACAGCCAGTAACTGGCGTAAGCCAACCCGCCGGTGACGCCATAAGCGGCACCCAGATTGGCCGCATTGGTCACCGACTTGGCAAAGATCCAGCTGATAAAAATGCTCGCCGTCAGCGACCACTGCCCCACCGGGTTGCCCTGGTCATCGGCGCCTTTATAGAACGAATTCGCGTTCTTGCTCTTTGGCGACAGCACGTACATCACCACGCCGTACACCAGCAAAAATCCCCAGAACAGGGAGGCTTCAGAAAAATTCATTGTCTTGTTCCTGGTTTATTCTCCGCGAATAGCACAGCGCCTTCCGCGGTCTGGGTGGTGGGGATAAATTCCCCGCCGGAAAAAATGTCTGAGCGAAGCGAGTTGTTTTTCCAAGGAGAATTTATCCCCACCTCCCAGGCCGCCAACTCCCAGCGATCAGTCCCGCAAAATACGGCCCCAAAAACTAAGTCGGCGCCGAACAACTGGCCCCAAAGCGGTAACAGGAAAAACACCGGTGATGCCGCAACATAATGCGCTCATCCATACTCTCGGCCAGTGACCCCCCAAGGTCATACTGCGGATCATCATCCACCAGCGTGCAGGCATACACCCGAACCTGATCGCCCTTCTTCACCAGCATCCGCGTATAGGTGCACATAAAGTGCGAACGTGCTTCCCTGGTCGGATACTTCTCCATACAGGTCTCGGTAATCTCCGGGCTGCCGTCTTCCGAGCCAGGCGTGCCCAGATCGGGAAACGCGGTAAACGCCAGGTTCTCCGGAATCTTCCATTCCCGGAAGATGTTACGGAAAGCCGCCTCGACATCCGCCGGGATTTCCTCCGGATCCGTCTGGCGGGCAATGGACACCTTGAAACCCTGTTCGATCAGCCAGTGGATGCCCTCCAGGGCCTGATCAAAGCTGCCGTCACCGCGATCCTTGTCGTGCCGGGCGCGATCAGGGAAATCCAGGCTGACCCGGAAGTGGATCGGGTAGGGGTTATCCAGCAATGGCTGCACCTGGTGCCGGCGCTTCAGCAGCGGCTCGGTGGCATTGGTGAGTACGAAACAGGGCCGGTGCTGGCTGGCGTAATCCAGGATGTTGACGAAGTCGCGGATTACGAAGGGCTCACCGCCGGTGAAGGAAAACTGCTCCACGCCCATATCGATGGCTTCGTGGATAAACGGCTTCACATCACTGAGCTTCATGCCGGGAATGCGGCCATCACCGGGATGGGAGCCTTCGAGGCAGAAGGGGCAGGCCAGGTTGCAGGCGGTGCCGGTGTGAATCCACAGCTCTTTCAGCTTGTCCGCGTCAATGTAACCCCGGGGGTCACCGTTGCGGGTGTGGGTCCAGCTGTCGAATGCCCGGGGTTCCAGGAGTTCCACGGCCGGAATACGTTTGCTGCGAGCCGGTCGGGTTTCAGTCAGGGGCATGGATGCTCCTCAGTTGTTCAAGAACTTTCAACTACAGACATGGGCGGGGCTGGGTTGTTACAGCCATCGCCCTATTTTTAGCTTGTGGTCACTTCTTTGTGGCTTACCTTCTGGCCCCGGCCCTTGCCACGGCGCCAGCCATGGAGTTTCTCCAGCAGCTTCAGGATCCCTTCGGGCGCGTGGTCACGTTTCCATTCACCGGCAGCAAATTTGGCTGACTCGTTCCACGTCGGGTAGGGGTGAATGGTGCCAAGAATCTTGTTAAGCCCCAGGCCATGTTTCATCGCCAGGGTGAATTCAGCCAGGATTTCACCGCCGTGGGAACCCACGACGACCGCACCAAGGATCTTGTCCTTACCAGGAGGCGTGAGGATTTTTATGAAGCCATAATCCTCGCCTTCGGCAATGGCCCGGTCCAGATCATCCAGACCATATCGGGTGACCTCATAGGCAACGCCCTGCTCTTTGGCCTGGTCTTCGCTGAGCCCGACTCGCGCGACTTCTGGCGAGGTAAACGTGACCCACGGCATCACCCGGTAGTCCACCTTGAAACGCTTGAATTGACCGAACAGCCCGTTGACCGCCGCATACCAGGCCTGATGGGCAGCCGCGTGGGTAAACTGGTACGGCCCTGCCACATCGCCACAGGCAAACACGTTCGGGTAGCGCACACTCATGTCGTCCTCCACCGGAACCGTGCCATTGGGCAGCGTGTCGATACCGATGCGGTCGAGGTTGAGCCCCGAGGTGTTGGCGGCGCGACCCAGCGCGACAAGCACCCGGTCAAACGGAATTCGTACCCGCTCGCCATCGTGGTCGCAGTAAGCCACTTTTTCTCCGTCTTCAAGACGGAACTCAGCCGCGGAATGATTAAGACGCAGGTCAATGCCGTCGGCTTCAAACTGTTTCATCACGACGGCCGCAACATCACCGTCCTCTTTGGAAAGTATACGGTCGCCTCGCTCCACCTGGGTCACCTTGCTGCCCAGCCGGGCAAAGGCATGGGCAAGCTCGGAGCCGATCGGGCCACCGCCGAGCACCAGCAGGCGCTCCGGCTGTTCACGCAACTCCCACAGGTTATCGGAAGTCAGCGGCTGCATGTCTTTGAGGCCGGGTATCGGGGGCATCGCCGGTTTTCCACCTGTGGCCACAACAATGCTACGAGCGGTGAGGCGTTCGGTACGGCCGTCATCGTGTTTTACCTCCAGCTCCCAGGGAGAGATGAAACTCGCCTCACCGGCAATGCAGTCCACGCCCAGTTTGCGATAACGTTCTGGAGAATCATGGGGCTCCACCTTGGCGATCACGTCCTGAACGCGGTTCATGATATTCCGGAATGAGCCCTTTACCGGCACGGATTCCAGGCCATATTTGTTGGCATGGCGCATTGTGTCTGCGGCTTTGGCGCTACGGATCAGGGCCTTGGAGGGCACGCAGCCGGTATTCAGGCAGTCGCCACCCATCTTGTGCTTTTCGATCAGAGCTACCTTGGCTTTGACCGCTGCAGCAATATAGGCGGAGACCAGACCGGCAGAGCCACCGCCGATGACCAGCAGGTTGTAATCAAAATGCTCAGGCTTCTGCCAGCCGGCATACACTTTACGGCGGCGAATAAAGCCCACTACAAACTTGGCAATCAAGGGGAACAGACCCAGCAGGGCAAAGGACAGCAGCAGATCGGCCGAGACAATGTCCCCGGTGGACTGGATCTGGCCCAACTGAGTGCCCGCGTTCACATAAACAAAGGTGCCGGGCAGCATGGCAATCCAGCTCACCAGGGCATAGGTGCGCAGCTTCATGGCCGTGAGGCCCATGGCGAGGTTAATCAGGAAGAAGGGGAACACCGGCACCAGGCGCAGGGTTGCCAAATAGAAAGCGCCGTCCTTTTCAATGCCCCGGTCCATTTTCGCCACGGTCTCCCCGTACCGCCTGCGCAGGGTATCCCGCATCAGGAACCGGGCCACAAGGAAGGCCAGCGAGGCACCGAGGGTAGAGGCAACTGACACCGCCGCCAGACCATAAAGGTTACCAAAAAAGGCCCCACCGGCCAGGGTCATGATGGTTGCCCCTGGCAGTGACAGCGCGGTGACCGCAACATAGATCGCCACAAAGCCAAGCACCGCCAGCACCAGGTTCCGGCCGATCCAGTCTTCCAGAAGCTGCTGATTATCCTTCAGATTCTGCAAGGTCAGCAGGTCATTGCCACCGCTGGCGATAAAACCGATGACCAGCGCTGCGATCAACGCCACCAGCATCCACTTTTTCGTTGTCATGAAATAATCCTTGTTTCCTGTAACCTGCCTCTGCAGAGACGAACTTGATACTGCACAGACACAGCAACCGCGGAAGTGTTACATCTGGCGCGCCCGTGTTGCTGTTCCCAACGCTTTATAACGTTTGTACGTGGTTCGGGCCGATATTGTGTCAACGATTGCTCATGAATATCTAACATTTCGGTCACGCCTCTCACGGGGACCCTTGCATTGGCGCTTACAATTTCCCGTCATTATTGAGCATTCGCTCATCAAAGGAATGATCATCGCAAAAACTTCCCCGTACGGGAATAATGACTGAACGATCACCAGATTCACCTTCATCTGCCTGGCTGGACCGCTCCTATGACCTGGATAATCACCAAATACGCCATTACTGCCGCCCTGGTCGTTCTGATCTCCGAAGTGGCGAAACGCAGTGACAAACTCGGCGCGCTCATTGCCGCGCTGCCCACGGTAACGGTCCTGGCCATGATCTGGCTTTACGTGGAGCAACAGCCCTCGGAAAAGATCAGTAACCACGCCTGGTACACC
>Ga0247720_100083_pt1 | contig 45866 bp, 44 predicted proteins | sample MSEWel2015_12_15_FD_189078 | JGI IMG/M metagenome (GOLD analysis project Ga0247720, IMG submission 189078) | Subsurface sediment microbial communities from gas well in West Virginia, United States - MSEEL Well Study Marcellus 3H_2015_12_15 | ecosystem: Environmental > Terrestrial > Deep... | reverse complement strand
ACCCTCCTGCTTTTGGGTTAAGTCAGAAGGGTTTATTCGAGAGCGTGATGGCAAGGCCCTTTTTTATGGCTTCCACACTATGCACTTTTGGCTGCCGTTTTCTGCACTTCCATTATGCCAAAAACAAGAATGCCCTTGCCGTGAGGAGGTGTTTGTAATGGAAACAGCCTGGTCGTTACTAATCTCCATTTTCGGTAGGCCGGAAGTTTGGTTTTACACGCTGCTTGGTACTATTGGAGGTATTGTAGTTGGAGCCATACCAGGTTTAACGGCAACAATGGCTGTAGCTGTGCTTATTCCTTTTACTTTTCGGTTAGAACCGTTAGTTGGCCTGGCGACTCTGTGTGGCATATACATCGGTGGCATATACGGAGGTTCAATAAGCGCTGTCCTATGGCGCATACCAGGTACCCCTTCTTCTGCCTTCACTACGTTAGACGGGTATCCCATGGCCGTACGGGGTGAGGCAGGACGGGCAATTAGCATATCGACTACTTCGTCCTTCATAGGCGGCCTGGTATCCATAATTTTTCTTATTGTAACTGCACCATTCATAGTCAAAGTTGCGCTTAGGTTTAGTGAACCAGAATTTTTTGCTATTGCAGTGTGGGGACTTGCATCCGTTGCAGATGTTAGCGGCAAAAAACTCATCTATGGATTAATTTCGGCAGTATTTGGTGTTTTTTTGGGAACTATTGGCCTGGACCCCATGACAGGTGCCCCAAGGTTTACTTTTGGTTTGGAAAATCTGCAAAGCGGTTTGGAGTTTGTTCCAATAATGATAGGTTTATTTGGCCTGTCCGAGGTATTGAATGAAATGGGTCGAACGGAAACGGGCCAGAGGGTTACCCAGAAAATAGGTAACCTCCTGCCTACCTGGGAAGATGTAAAAAGGATTTGGCGCACATGGGTTAGAGGAACACTTATTGGGATTTGGGTTGGTGTTCTGCCCGGAGCTACGGGAGGCGCCATGGGTTCATTAATGGCCTATAACGCGGAAAAGCAGGTTTCAAAACACCCTGAAGAATTTGGAAAGGGGGCTCCTGAAGGAATTGCAGCTTCGGAGTCGGCAAATAACGCTACGGTAGGCGGTAGCCTTGTCCCATTGCTCACTCTGGGTATTCCTGGAGATACGATTACGGCGTTGATGATAGGCGCATTTATGATGCATAACCTGCGTCCTGGCCCTTTACTTTACGAACAAAATCCTCAGCTTGTTTACGGGATATATGGGTCCCTCATTCTGGCGCATTTCTTCTTCCTCATTTTGGGTTTGGCAGCGGCTCGTACATTTGCCAGGGTTCTTAATATTCCTCGCCCCATTTTACTGGCCTTGATTGTGACTTTTTGCACGCTAGGATCTTATGCAGTAAGTAATGATGTCTTTAACATAGTCATCATGGCCCTATTTGGCATCATAGGTTTTATCATGGAACGCATCGAAATGCCTGTCACGCCTATGCTTATAGGTTTGGTGCTAGGTCCCATGGCAGAAAGTAGCTTGCGAACAGCATTAAAAATGTATGAAGGCGACGTTTCGGTGCTGTTTACACGACCCTTTAGCTTGTTCTTTTGGGTTCTCACGGCTGCCATGCTAATTATACCCCGAATACAGCAGGTTAAGGCAAAAAGGCAAGCGGCAGCCGTTAAGAACTAATGAAACCAGTTGGGGGTGAGAAAACGAGGTTGCTTGGACGAAGGTTTAAATGGAGTAACAATTTTATGCAAGTATAACGGAATAGGAGGTTAGTAACGATGATGCTTAAGAGGTTTGCAATTGTACTGGCATCAGTAGCTCTTTTGGGAGGCGCGTTAGTTTTTGGGGGTTGTGCGAAGAGCGAAAAATCTTTTCCAAAGAGAGATATTACAATCGTGGTTCCCTTCGGTGCGGGAGGCGGAACCGATCAGGTAGCCCGGGTACTCGGAGACCTTGTTGACAAGGCCATCGAGCCCGCAGTTGTAATTGTAAACAAGACTGGTGGAGGCGGAGCAGTGGGCCTTACGGAAGTTTCTAAAGCCCAACCTGATGGATACACGCTGGTACTAATGACTTCTAACATTTCGACGCTCAAATGGACAGGTCATAGTAAACTGACCTATAAAGACTTTGAGCCTATCGTTGCTGTGAATTACGACGCGCCCGCCCTTATCGTAAAGGCTGATTCGCCGTGGAAGTCCTATGAAGATTTTGCTAAGACGGCAAAGGAGCGTACTATGCGCGTAGCCACCGGTGCTCCTGGTGGGTTGTGGCAAGCTGGTGCTTTAGCATTGGCCAAGCGAGCAGGTCTCCAGCTAAACATTGTACCTGAGGAACAAGGTGGGGCACCTGCAGCAGTAAAGCTTCTTGGTGGACATGTAGAAGCTATCGTAGTACCTCCGAATGAAGCAGCTTCCCAGATTGAAAGCAAGCAATTCCGGGTACTGGGGGTAATGGCGCCGGATAGGAATCCTCTCGCCCCGGACGCCCCAACCTTTAAAGAGTTAGGTCTCGATCTTGATATCCGATCAGTAAGAGGTTTTTTAGCACCTAAAGGAACACCTACCGAAGTAATAAAGACCCTCGAGGAGCTATTCAAGACTGCTTGGAATAGTAAAGAGTACCAAGCCTATATGAAGAAAACAGGATCAAATGCTATATGGATGGGCACCCAGGAATATATTTCGCATCTGACTTCAGAGTACGAGAAGTATCATGCGTTGCTTAAAGAAACCGGATTGGCCAAAGAATAAAAAAGGTAGCACCCGGAGGGAAACCACCGGGTGCCTTACTTAGAACCTGAATCTTTTTGGGAGAGACGGTTATGAAAACGGTACTTGTAACAGGTAAAATTGCTGAGGTTGGGCTAAGGAGTTTGAAAGAATTTGCCCAAGTTAAAGTTCTTGAAAATCCTACCTCCGAGCTAATTGCAGAGGGCATTGCGGATGCTGATGCGGTGCTTCACAAGATAGGTAAATTAACTGGAAAAGTTCTTAACAAGGCTAAGAAGCTAAAGATAATAGCCAGACACGGGGTGGGTCTTGATGACATCGACCTAGATTATGTTAGACAGCAAGGTATCTGGTTGACGATAACAGTTGATGCAAACACCAATGCAGTAGCCGAGTACACTATTGGGCTTATTTTAGCTGCAGCTAGAAACATTGTCAGTGCCCATCTTGACCTTTCTTTGCGGAAGAAGTGGGACCGGGAGAGTTTAATGGGAGAAGAATTATGGGGCAAAACATTAGGCTTAATAGGCTACGGTAAAATAGGGAAAAGAGTGGCTGAACTGGTGCAAAGTTTTGGTATGCGAGTTGTGGCGTATGATCCCTACAGCAACAATAAAATAAAAGGAGTTGAGTTTTTGTCTTTAATAGATACAGTTCGTAAGGCTGATTTTCTATCTATTCATTGTCCCCTTACAGAGGAGACCAGGGGTTTGATTAACAGTGAAGTGCTATCATTTATGAAACCCTCGGCATTCCTAATAAATACAGCACGGGGAGGCATCGTAGAAGAGGAGACTCTTATAGAAGTATTGGAAAATCATAAGATACGGGGAGCAGCCTTAGATGTTTATTCCTTGGAGCCAGTTGATATGCGTAATCGGCTTCTAGAGTTGGACAACGTGATAACCACACCACATATTGCCGCAATGAGCAAACAAGCTCAGGAAAAGATGGCGATAATGGCTGCAGACGAGATAAAACGGGTGCTAGTAGAAGGCCAGAAGCCAGTATTTTCGGTGTGGTAAAAGTGAAGGAGGTCCGGTCATGGGTAAACAGATAACTGCCAAATTCGAGGCACTCCATCAATTTTGTGTTAATGCTATTAAAGCTGTAGGAGCTGGAGAGGAGATAGCGCATATTGTAGCAGACGTGCTGCTGGAAGCCGATTTAAGGGGTATAAGCTCTCATGGCATATCGCGCTTGCCTGTCTATATCAAGCGTATCAAACTTGGTTTGATGGATGCCGAAGCCATGCCTAATATTGTAAAGGAAACCCTGTGTACTGCATTGCTTGATGGAAATAATGGGTTTGGCCAGGTAGGGGCGTTTAAAGGAATGGAGTTGTGTATAAAAAAAGCAAAAGAAACTGGTGTTGGAATCGCGGGGGTACGCAATACCAATCACATAGGTATGGCCGGCTATTATGCCATGATGGCCATGAAAGAACAAATGATAGGCATGGTACTCGCCAACGCTTCTGCACATATGCCGGCCTGGGGTGGACTGAAGGCATGTTTGGGAACAAATCCCATAGCCATCGCCATTCCTGGGGGAAAGCAGCCTTCCGTAGTAGTTGATATGGCCACAAGTGCCGCTGCGCGCGGTAAGATTATCATGGCCGCACGGCGCGGTGAACCGATACCCCCTGGCTGGGCGATTGATAAGGAAGGCAGGCCAACACAGGATGCCAACAAGGCTCTGGAAGGGTTTATATTGCCGCTTGGGGGACCTAAAGGTTATGGGTTATCTCTGGTAATTGACGTTCTTGCCGGTGTCTTGACGGGGGCTCTATTTGGTAGCCGTATTCCTTCCATGACCAGCGATTGGACACGACCGCTTAATTGTGGTGTTTGGCTGCTCGCCTTTAGAATAGATAACTTTGTGGAGGTTGAAGAATTTGCAATACGCTTTGACACCTTAATAGCAGACGTGAAGGATTCACCGCTTGCACCGGGATTTGAAAAGATATACGTTCCTGGCGAAATTGAAATGGAAACGCGAGAGGAACGTTTGCGCTCAGGGATTCCACTAGATGAAGAAGTTATGCAGGAACTTAAGAATGTGTCAGAAACTACAGGTGTTCCACTAATAACATATTAGCTGCGTACTGTGGGATATGACCCTTAGGCAGCAGGAATTTTAACCTATCCTGGCGAAATTTCCCTTATGATTGATGCACCTTTAGTCCGGGCTACCCTGGCATTTATATGCGGGTTGCTGCTGGCCTCACGAATAACAGTGGGGCCAGTTTGGCCCCTTGCCCTGGCTGTAATCCTCTTGACGCTGGCTTACCTGTTCCGGCAGCCGCCGCGGCGGGTAGAGTGGCAGGTATTTCTCCTGGCCGGTTTTATGGCCCTGGGCCTCTTGATCAGCACCTGGGATAGCAGCCATCACCAGAGCCAGCTAACAGGCGACCGCGAGACCTTCCTCGACCTGACCGGTGTGGTAATAGAGGAACCCCGGGTTTACCCCAACCGGGTCGTCTATACCCTGGCGGCCCGGGAGATAAGGCAGGGAGACTACCATAAAAGGGTAAGGGAAAAGGTACAGGTTGTTCTTTACCGGCCGGCAAAGGGCGGGGAACCTGTACTTTACCGTTACGGCGATGTCCTTCGCGTCCACGGCCAGCTGGCGGCCCCGCCGGCGGCCCGCAATCCCGGTGAACTGGACTACCGCGCTTACCTGGCGCGGCAGTATATTTATAACCGGATGGTAATAAGTGACCCGCGGGCCATAGTCAAGCTGGGAACTGAGCCGGGCAATCCCCTGGTGCGCCTGGCCCTGGCGGCTAAAGCCAGGGTAAAAAAAGCAATCACCGCCGCCCTGCCGCCGCGCCAGGCAGGGATCCTGTCTGCCCTCCTTTTTGGGGATGTTAATGAGTTAACAGATACTGACAGTGATACCTTCAAAACCCTGGGGGTCTTTCATTTCTTTGCCGTCAGCGGCTCTAATACGGCCCTTGTTTTACTTATACTGATGGCCATAGCCGGCCTGCTGGGTCTTAAGCCAGGAGCGGCAGTGGTCCTTGGGCTGGCGGGGCTGGTCTTTTATGCCGCCGTCACCGGTTTTACCCCCTCTGTCAACCGGGCCGGCATCATGGCTGGCCTGGGGTTGATAGCCTATCTTCGCCGGGAGCGGCGTGACTTTTACACCGCCCTGGCCCTGGCGGCCCTGGTAATCTTGCTCTTCCGCCCCCGTTCCCTGTATGACAGCGGCTTCCAGCTGTCCTTTGCCGCCGCCTGGGGCATTGTTTATTTTTATCCTTTGCTGGATGATCTCCTGGCCTGGCTCCCGGCCTGGCGGTCTTACCTGGTGGTCCCCCTGGCAGCGCAAGCATCCACCCTGCCCCTGGTGGCCTATTACTTTAACTTTGTTTCCCTCTTGAGCCTTCCGGCCAACCTTGTTACCGCCGGCCTGGTAGGGGTCATTGTCACCCTGGGGCTGGCTGCCTCTACCCTGGCCCTCATCACAACGGCCCCGGCAGTCATAATATTTGCCGCCCTGGGACCCCTGGTAAACCTCCTCCTGGCCTTCCTGAACCGCCTGGCCGGCCTCCCGAGTATAACTTTACCTTTAGCGACACCTTCGCCCCTGGCCGTGGCCGGTTATTACCTGGCCCTAATCCTTTGGCGGGAATTCTGGCTGCGCCGCCATGAACCCCGCTGGCAGGCTCTGTGGCAGTGGCACCGCCGCGAGCTGGGCCTGCTGGCCATCCTTACCCTGGCCACCCTCCTGATTTTTCATTATCATCCAGGACGGCAGGAGGAACTCAAGGTAACCTTTATTGACGTCGGCCAGGGGGACGCTATTTACCTGGCCACCCCTGCCGGCCGGCACCTCCTGGTTGACGGCGGCGGCCGGCCCTATGACCAGGGCGATTTTGACGTCGGGGAAAGGGTGGTGGTACCTTTTCTCCACCGCCAGGGGGTACGGCGCCTGGATGTGGTGGTCAGCACCCACCCTGATGCCGATCATATGGGCGGCCTCACGGCTGTAGTCCGGGAAATGCCGGTATCCCTGGTGGTGGTCCCGCCCCTCCGCGGGGCCATGTTGGACGCCTACCGTCCCTTCCTGGCCGAACTCCAGGCCAGGGGGGTCCCCTGGCAGGAAGCCGGCCGCGGCGACGCCCTGGCCCTGGACCCGGCTCTCAATATCCAGGTCCTGCACCCCGGCCGGGAAATCAGCGGCAGCAACTCCGACAGCAATAACAACTCCCTGGTGCTGAAGGTAATTTACCGGCAGTTCAGCTTGCTCCTGAGTGCCGATATCGAGGCCGAAGCCATGGTCGATCTTAAGGCCAGCGGGGCAGACGTCCGCAGCACCGTTTTCAAAGTGCCTCACCACGGCAGCCGCTACGGCCTGGAACGGGAGTTTTTAAAAGAGGTGGCCCCGCAGGTGGTGGTGATTCCCGTCGGCGAGAAGAATAATTTCGGCCACCCGGCGCCGGAAATTTTAAGTTACTGGCAGGAGCAGGGCGTCCCCGTTTACCGCACCGACAGGCAGGGGGCGATTATAATCAAGAGCGACGGGAAACGCTGGCAGGTTGATACCACCATCCCCTGACGGTATTTACCTGGTTGCTAAAAAGAACCATGGCGTGCAGAAGGAAATAGTTAACTAAGGGCGAATATTTTATTGCAACACCCTATCTTACGGGGTGCACCGGCAAGGGCTGGAAAATTGCATACTCACCCCGGGGGTGCCCGTGAGGGCTGAGAGGTGCTAACCGTGCACTAACCCTTGGAACCTGATCTGGGTCATACCAGCGTAGGGAAGTGGGGTCAAAGGTTTGTCAAGATCACCTGCTTGCCGCAGGTGTTTTTTATTAAAAAGGGGGTAAACGCAAATGACGCAAATAGAGGCGGCCCGGGTGGGACAGGTAACGCGGGCCATGGAAAAGGTGGCGGCAAAGGAAGGCATCCGGGTAGAAGACCTGATGGCGGCGGTGGCGGCCGGCCGGGTGGTGATCCCGGCCAATAAAAATCACCGCAACCTGGAACCCTGCGGCATTGGCAAAGGTTTAAGGACCAAGGTCAATGCCAACCTGGGGACTTCCACGGCCTACCCGGATATTGAGCCGGAACTGGAAAAGCTTAGAGAAGCCCTGGACGCCGGGGCCGATGCCGTCATGGACTTAAGCACCGGCGGCGATATCGATGCGTGCCGGCGCCAGATTATTGCCCATTCCCCGGTTGCCGTCGGCACGGTGCCCATCTACCAGGCCACGGTGGAGGCCCAGGAAAAATACGGTGCCCTGGTGGAGATGACCGCCGAGGACTTATTTAGAGTAATCGAAAAGCAGGCCGAAGACGGGGTGGACTTCATCACCGTCCACTGCGGCGTTACCCTGGAAGTGGTCGACCGCCTGCGGCGGGAGGGGCGCCTGACCGACATTGTCAGCCGGGGTGGCTCTTTCCTGACAGGGTGGATGCTGCACCATGGGGAGGAGAATCCCCTCTATGCCCAGTTCGACCGCCTGCTGGAGATTGCCCGCCGTTATGATGTCACCTTGAGCCTGGGCGACGGCCTCCGGCCCGGCTGCCTGGCCGATGCTACTGACCGGGCCCAGATCCAGGAGTTAATTATCCTGGGCGAACTGGTAGACCGGGCCCGGGAAGCTGGCGTTCAGGCCATGGTCGAAGGACCGGGACACGTGCCCTTGAACCAGGTGCAGGCCAACATCCTGCTGGAGAAGAGGCTGTGCCATGAGGCGCCCTTTTATGTCCTCGGTCCCCTGGTAACCGATGTCGCCCCGGGCTACGATCATATAACGGCGGCTATTGGCGGTGCCCTGGCAGCAGCGGCGGGAGCGGACTTCATCTGTTATGTTACCCCGGCCGAGCACCTGGGCCTCCCCACCCTGGCTGACGTGCGGGAAGGGGTAATTGCCGCCCGCATTGCCGGTCATGCTGCCGACCTGGTCAAGGGTATTTCCGGGGCCTGGGAATGGGACCGGGAGATGGCCCGCGCCCGAAAAGCCCTGGATTGGGAGCGCCAGCTGGAGCTAGCCATTGACCCCAAAAAGGCGCGGCAGTACCGCCAGAACCGCAACGAAGCTGCCGCCGTTACCTGTTCTATGTGCGGCGATTTTTGTGCCATGCGCCTGGTGGGGGAGTACCTGGGCAAGCCGGTAGAAAAGTGCTAAAATGAAGGGAGAACCTTTTGGGGGCCAGCGCCCCTAGCAAAGGTTCCCCCATAGGGACTCGTGCCAGGGAGGACTTATCATTTGGACTGGCAGGAACTGGACAGGGAACTGGAACAAGGTAAGATAGCCCCGGTATATCTCTTTTATGGTAACGAAAGTTATCTCCTGGAACGGGCTTTAAAAACCCTGCAGGAAAAACTGGTCCCGGGGGAAGTAGCGGCCTTTGATTACCAGGAATTGGACGGCCGGGAGCTGACAGCCGGAACGATAGTCCTCGTGGCCGCTACCCTGCCGGCTCTGGCGCCCAGACGGCTGGTGGTAGTAAAAGATCCAGCCCCGGAAATATTGCAGGCCGGGGCGGGAGAACTCTTGGCCTATCTGGAAAACCCGGCTCCGACAACCTGCCTGATCCTGGCAGTTAATGGTAGTATTGACAAACGCTTAAAGCTTGTCAGGCTAATCCAGCAGACCGGCCGGGTGGTAGAATTTTTACCCCTTAAGGCGGCGGACTTGGAAAAATGGCTGCAGCGTGAGGCCCGCGAGGAGGGTTATATATTACCTCCGGCGGCAGCCCGGGCCCTGGTCCAGGCCAGCGGGGGAGACCTGCGCCTGGCCATGAATGAATTATATAAAGTAATGACCTTTACCGGGCAGCCGGGTACCATTACACCGGCAGATGTTGAGGTCCTGGTGCCGGCCGCGGCTGCGCAAACCACAATTTTCCAGTTAGTAGACGCCCTGGGGAACCGCAATGCCGCCCTGGCCATCAGCTCCCTGCGCCGACTGCTGGAAAAAGGCGAAGCCCCGTTAGGTATCCTGGCTATGCTGGCCCGGCAGCTGCGGCTAATTTACCAGTATCACCTGGCGGCGGATAAACGCGAGCTGGCCGCCAGGCTGGGAGTAAGGCCCTTTGTCGTGCAGAAAGTTGCTGCCCAGGCCCGCAATTTTTCCCTGTCTGCTGCCGCGCGGGCCCTGGAGGAATTATTAAAGGTAGATACCGGAATCAAAACCGGGCAGGGCGGAGCCGGTTCCCTGCTGGAAAAAGCCATCTGGACTATTATTAAAGGGGAGCATTAATGCTCCCCCAGCTTTACTCTTCACCAGCGGGTCGCTTCTGGTCCCTTCCCCGGACTGCTCCGGCAGTACCCCTGGCAGTACCGGGTGTATTAGTACCGGGGGTCGCAATTTCGGTACCAAATTCATAGGCGGTACCGCGGGTACCTTCGGTAGCAAGGCCCTTCCGGGTGGCTTCTTTTTCCGGGCGCTCTTTGGCGGCACCAGGTTTTTCCGGCATAAATTAAAGTCCCTCCCTTCTTAAAGCCTGTTTTTATTATGGCATGTTGAAGGGGGGAAAATACCGGCCTGCAACTGGGACCATTCCCTTATGCTGTCAAATTAAAAACCCCCTGTATAGGCGGGGGTTATGCTGCTCAAATTAAGCCGTAGGATTAAGCAGATGTTTTGTTAAACAGGCGCTGTAGTCTTGATTTTTTCCGGGCGGCAGTGTTAGGGTGGAGAACGCCTTTGGTAACGGCTTTGTCGATGGTGCGAATGGCCTGGCGCAGTTTTTCAGCAGCGGTACTATCTCCCTGTTCCAGGGAGGCCCGGAATTTTTTGATGGCCGTTTTCACGCGGGATTTGACGGCCTTGTTGCGTTCGGTACGAATGCGGGTCAGCTCTACGCGTTTGATGGCCGACTTAATGTTGGGCATCCCAGCTCACCTCCCGCCTTATTTTATCATGGCAACCTGGTAAAAGCAATATTTAACCAGATTGAGCCGGGTTTTCCCGCCGTAGCTCTTCGATAACTGCGGCCAGAACCCTGGCGACCAGGCGGGCGGAACGTTCAGCTTCTTCCAGGGTATTATTATCGCTGCCGATTTCGAAGAGCAGGGCCCGGGGCAGGAGGTGCTGGTTGTAGCGGCCTTCCTGGACCCGGACACCCAGGCATAAACCGGGATAAAATTCGTCCATTTTTTTCGCCACCCGCTGGGCAAAGGCTTCATTCTGGCGCCAGTTGGGGTGTTCCAGGCGGGCATTGCTGCCTACGATAATGAGCACCTGGGCGACTTTCTGGTTGTTGATTTCCACTACCGGTGGTGCCGGCAGGCCGGCGTTGCGGTGGATATCCAGGGCTACCAGGACGGAAGGGTTTTCCGCCAGCATTCTTTTCAGGGTTTTTTCGGAATTGGCATAGGACCTGGTGAAGTCGGGATAATCGTGGATGGTAGTTGAACGTACTACCGGGACACCGTAGTCTTTACTTAAAGCTTCGGCCAGGACCGCCGCCACCTGGCTGACGCCGCCGTTTTTCCCGGGAAATTTAGCCTGTCCCTCACTCGGCTGGTAGGATTCCGCATTGTGGGTGTTGTATATAGCTACCAGGGGGTTGCCGGCGCTGGGGAGCTCCATTTCTGATGGCGCTGGCGGTACACTTTCCTCCGGCAGGGGCTGGGGTAATACATACTCTTCTTCGGTGGTTAAGAGGCGTGTTGATTCAGCGCTACCGGGGAAAACTACCAGGGGTGAGGCCAGGACCTGGACGGCAGCCGCCAGGGCTTCACTGGAATTATCCTGCGGGCTGCTGGCCGCGCGTAAAGCAAGGGTCGGCAGGCCCTCGCTTAAAATGCCTTCCAGCAGGGGCAGTGGTAACCAGGCAGAATAACCGGGTACTCCCAGGGATAGCTGGCGGCCGGCTTTAATCAAACGCCAGGTACCGGTAGCCAGGGAAAAAATAACCACCACTGCCACGAGAACTTTTACCAGGCGGGATAGAAAGAGTCTGGCCTGCCAGCGGGTAATAACGTGAATCCGCACTCTGATGCCCCCTTGCTGGTAGCCATTTTATTCCTCCGCGGGATAATTTAGACCTGGGGAGGGACCACGAGGGGCAATGTTAGGAGGCTGAGCAGTGACTGAGGCCCAACTCAAGGATCTTTTGCAGGCCTATAAAGCCGGACAGGTTGACCTGGACACGGTTATGGGGCATTTAAAAACTTTAAAGGAAGAAGACCTGGGCTTTGCCAAGGTCGATCATCACCGTGCCTTAAGGAACGGCTTTCCGGAGGTTATTTTCGGCCAGGGAAAAACAAAGGAACAGGTGGCGGCTATTGCCTCCCGCCTGGCGGCCGCCGGCTCAACGGTCCTGGTAACCAGGACTACCAGGGAAGCATACCAGGAGGTTGCCGCCCGCCTGCCGGCGGCTGAATTTAACGAACTGGCCCGGACCATCGTGGTTGCTGCCGGGGAGATCAAGCCTACCGGTGGTAGAGTGGCGGTTTTAAGTGCCGGGACGGCCGACCTGCCTGTGGCTGAAGAAGCAGCGGTGACGGCGGCGGTAATGGGTAATGAGGTTGAGAGAATTTACGATGTCGGTGTGGCCGGCATTCACCGCCTGCTGGGGCGGGTGGAGCTGGTACGCCGGGCTGATGTGGTCATTGTCGTGGCAGGCATGGAAGGCGCCCTGGCCAGCGTTGTGGCCGGCCTGGTGGACCGGCCGGTAATTGCCGTGCCGACAAGCATCGGTTACGGTGCGAGTTTCGGCGGGCTGGCCGCCCTGCTGACCATGCTCAACAGCTGTGCTGCCGGCATCGGCGTCGTTAATATTGACAACGGTTTTGGCGCTGCCGCCCTGGCCACGGCCATTACCCGCCTGAAAAAAGTATAATTTACCTCCTTTTTGGGCAATGCTATAGGCGAACCCGAAGGAGGTGATAAATATGACCAATTGGGTGGGTACTGTTGTCCGCTTTGTTGTCTCGGCCCTGGTACTGATGCTGGTAGGTTTTATCCTTCCCGGCATTAGAGTAGCAGGTTTCACCGGTGCCCTGATTGCAGCTGTGGTTATAGCCATCCTGGGCTGGCTGGCAGAAGCCGTCCTTGGCAAACGGATTTCCCCCCATGGTCGCGGCATTGTCGGCTTTATCGTCGCGGCAATTGTAATCTATCTTGCTCAATTTATTGTCCCCGCCTACTTAAGCGTGAACATCCTGGGTGCTTTACTGGCGGCTCTAGTTATCGGTGTAATTGATGCCTTTGTTCCTACCGAGCTGCGCTAGGAAATAGACTGCCGGGGCGGGCCGGGCTTTTAGCCCGGCCCGCTTTCTGCTATAATAGAGCCGGTTCTAGTGGAGTTACTCATGTTCCCGTATAGATGACAGGATGGCACTTCCTGCTTCTGACTTCCATTTTGTGGGGGAGGAAGTTGTTTGGTGACGGAGCTGAAAAATATCCGTAATTTCTGCATCATTGCCCATATTGACCACGGCAAGTCTACCCTGGCCGACCGCCTCCTGGAGTATACCGGCGCTTTGAGCAAGCGGGAGATGGTGGATCAGGTCCTGGATACTCTGGAATTGGAACGGGAGCGAGGCATAACCATCAAGCTCCAGGCGGTCCGCCTGAATTATCGCGCCCGGGACGGCCAGGAATATGTGCTAAACTTGATTGACACTCCGGGGCACGTGGACTTTACCTATGAAGTATCCCGGAGCCTGGCTGCCTGTGAAGGAGCGCTGCTCGTAATTGACGCGGCCCAGGGCATTGAGGCCCAGACCCTGGCCAATGTTTACCTCGCCCTGGAACACAACCTGGAAATTATCCCGGTCATCAATAAAATCGACCTGCCCAATGCCGAGCCGGAACGGGTACGCCGCGAGATAGAGGACGTCATCGGCCTGGACGCCGGTGAAGCCATCCTGGCCTCGGCCAAGACCGGGGTGGGAACGGAAGAGATCCTGGAGGCCATTGTCCGGCGCATTCCCCCGCCCCGGGGCGACAGAGAAGCGCCGCTGAAGGCGCTGATTTTTGATTCCATCTTTGACAGCTACCGGGGGGCTATCCCCTATATCAGGGTTGTCGAGGGCCGGGTGCAGAAAGGCGACCGCATCCGTTTCATGGCCACGGGGGCCGAATTTGAAGTCAATGAGGTGGGCATTTTCACCCCGGCGCCGCGGCAGGTTACAGCACTAGCCGCCGGGGAGGTAGGCTTTCTTTCCGCCAGTATAAAAAATGTCAAGGATACCCGCGTCGGCGACACCATTACCAGCGCTACCCGGCCGGCCGGGGAGCCCCTGCCGGGCTACCGCAGGGTAATGCCCATGGTTTACTGCGGCCTGTTCCCGGTGGACTCGGAACAATTTGACAGCCTGCGGGACGCCCTGGAAAAGCTGCAGTTAAATGACGCCTCACTAAGTTTTGAGCCGGAAACATCGGTGGCCTTAGGATTCGGCTTTCGCTGCGGTTTCCTGGGACTCCTGCACATGGAGATTATTCAGGAGCGGTTGGAAAGGGAGTACGGCCTGGAACTCATAACTACCGCGCCCAGCGTAGTCTACCGGGTGGTGCGCACTGACGGGCGGGTGGAGATGGTTGACAATCCCACCGCCCTGCCGGCACCTAACCTGATAGACCATATTGAAGAACCCTACGTCGAGGCCACCATTATGACACCCAAAGAATATGTAGGTCCGGTAATGGAACTCTGCCAGGAGAAACGCGGCACTTTCCTTAATATGGATTACCTTTCGGAGAAAAGGGTGGCTTTAAAGTACGACCTGCCCCTGGCGGAAATAATCTATGACTTCTTTGACCAGCTTAAAAGCCGGACGCGGGGTTACGCTTCCCTGGATTATGAAGTCAAGGGCTACCGGCCGGCGGAACTGGTAAAGATGGATATCCTTATTAATAATGAAGTGGTGGATGCCCTGTCGGTGATCACCCACCGGGACCAGGCCTACCACCGCGGCCGCGCCCTGGTGGAACGCCTGCGCCAGCTGATACCCCGCCAGCTCTTTGACGTGCCCATCCAGGCCGCCATCGGCAGCCGGGTCATCGCCCGGGAAACCATCCCGGCGCTGCGCAAAAACGTCCTGGCCAAGTGTTATGGCGGTGATGTGACGCGGAAGCGCAAGCTCCTGGAGAAACAAAAGGAAGGTAAAAAGCGCATGAAACAGGTGGGCACGGTGGACATCCCCCAGGAGGCCTTTATGGCCGTGCTGAAGGTAGGGAAGTCGTAGGCTTTGATGATAGTATCTGAGACTGGCTTTAGTTTGGAGCGAGCGAGCTTCTCCGAGCGGCGAATTGGCCTTGGTGAAGCCGAAGAGCGAAGGCGGGGCCGAGGACAGGAGGTCCGAGGCCGGCCTTTGAGGCAAGGACGCCGAATAGGCCGCCCAGCACTCACAGTAACCAAGTTACAGTAACCAGTTCTTCGGTTTATGCAGTCGCACTACCTTTGGAGGCACCTGAGTTTAGTGAGTGCTGGGCGCCTTAAGCCTTACGGCTGGAACCGTAGGCCAATCCGCAAGGGCCAGGGAGCGAGCGAAAACAAAGCCAGCTCCATTTACATCCATATCCCCTTCTGCATCCGCAAGTGCCATTACTGCGATTTCGTCTCCTATCCCGGCCGGCCGCCGGAGGAAATGGCCGCCTACTGCCGCGCCCTGGAGCGGGAAATGGACTTGGTTGCCGGGAAATGGCAGCCGGGACCGGCGGCCACCGTTTATATCGGCGGCGGTACCCCGACCCTGCTCCCGGCCCGTAATTTGGAGCAGGTCCTGGACGCCGTGGACCGCTTCTTCGGCCGGCAGCCGGGGGCGGAGGTCACCGTAGAAGCCAACCCCGGCACAGTGGACGGGAAGAAGCTTAAGATTCTTGAGGCCACCGGGGTTAACCGCCTTTCCCTGGGGGTCCAATCCCTCGACGACGACCTACTGGCGGCCATGGGCCGCATCCACCGGCGCCGGGACGTCTACGAGGCCTTTGATCAGGCGCGCCGGGCGGGCTTTCATAATATCAACGTCGACCTCATCTTCGGCCTGCCGGGCCAGACTCTGGACGGCTGGCGGGCTACCTTAAAGGAAGCCATTGCCCTGCAGCCCGAGCATATTGCCGCTTACAGCCTCCAGGTGGAGGAAGGTACGCCCTGGGGAAAACTGGCGGCTGCCGGCGAGTTACCCCTGCCCGGGGAAGAACTGGAACTGGCCATGTACCAGGAAGCCCGGCAAATGCTCGCCGCCGTCGGTTATCAGCAATATGAAATATCCAACTTCGCTCGGCCGGGGTACCAGTGCCGCCACAACCTCACTTACTGGTTAAACCAGCCCTATCTGGGCCTTGGGGCGGCGGCGGCCTCTTACTGGCGGGGCCGGCGCTGGCAAAATTATAGCGAGCTGCACCGGTACCGGCACGTCTTATCCCGCGGCCGGCTGCCCCGGGCGGAAATAGAAACCTTAACGCCCCACCAGCAGATGGCCGAAACCATGTTCATGGGCCTGCGCCTGATGGCCGGTGTAGACTTGGAGGACTTCCGGCGGCGTTTCGGCGTTGACGCCCGGGAAGTTTATGCCCGGGAACTGGCTGGTCTTTACCGGGCGGGACTGGTGGAGGAAAAGGACGGCCATTTAAGGCTCACCGAAAAGGGTTTACCCCTGGCCAATGAAGTTTTTATGCAGTTTGTCTAGCCTTTACTTTCCCTTGACAAAACGAAAGGCCGGTGGTATGTTTTAAGTAAGCTCTTAGCACTCTTACCTTAAGAGTGCTAATAAGAGGGTGAGATCATGCGGATGGATGAGCGGAAAAAAAAGGTCCTGGCCGCCGTTGTTCAGGATTATATCCTTACTGGCGAACCGGTAGGCTCACGCACCATTGCCCGGCGGTACAACCTGGGAGTAAGTCCAGCCACCATCCGGAATGAGATGGCCGACCTGGAAGAAATGGGCTTGCTGGAGCAACCCCATACCTCGGCCGGCCGTATACCTTCGGATTACGGTTACCGTTACTACGTTGACTGCCTCATGGCGCCGGAAAAATTAACCCCGGCAGAAGAGGAATACGTGCGACGGCGTTACAACCAAAAAATGCTGGAAATTGAGCAGGTCCTGGAGGAAACGGCCCGTTTACTGTCCGAGATGACCGCCTATACGGCAGTAGCCCTGGGTCCCTATCAAAATAATGCCATTCTGGAACAGGTGCAAATTCTACCTGTCCATTCAGCCAACAAGGCCCTGCTGGTAGCAATCACCAGTACCGGTATGGTCGAACACCGGATTTTTGTCATTCCGGAAGACGTAACGCCGGAGGATCTAACCCGTATCTCCAGGGTTCTCAATGCCAGTCTGCAGGGAATAGCTCTGGAAGAGCTGCGTCAGGCGGTATTGAGGGATATTTACCGGGAAGTAGCCGAGCACCGGGGTTTAATCAAACAGGTGATTGACCTTTTACAGCAAATTCTGGCCCTGGAAGGCGGGGAGAAAGTTTACCTGGAAGGCATCCTCAATATTCTAAGCCAGCCAGAGTTTAAAAATTTAGAGAAGGTCAAGGATATCTTGGCTTTTCTTGAGCGGGAAGAGGCGTTGAGGCGTATTTTTAATGCTGCTCCTGGAAGCGGCCTTACTATAAGGATCGGGCAGGAGAATAAAGAAGAAGGTATTGATAAATGCAGCGTAGTAACCATTAGCTATGCCGTTGAAGGGAAAATAATGGGGAAAGTGGGCTTACTCGGACCAACGCGGATGCACTATTCCCGGGTTATATCGGTTCTCCAGTGTGTAGCTGATAGTTTGTCCCGCGCTTTGGAGCAATTTTACCGCTAAAGTTAGAGGGCCACCTGGACAAGGCCGGTGCCTTTAGGTGCTGGCCTTTTTTACGAAAGGGAGTGACCATAAGAAGTTATGGATGCCAGTCAGGACAATAAAATGAATAATGGAACGGCAAGTGGGGAAATGGAAGAAAGGCTGACCAGCCCGGGAGAAGCGCCTGCCGGAGAGGCAGGGGAAGGAACAGGGCAGGAAACTAGCAGCCCGGCCGGGGCTGGAGCAGAGCCGGTCGAGGAAAGTAACGAAACGGTCGGAGAAGCCAGCCAGGAAGTATTAAACCGCCTTCAGGGGGAGCTGGCCGCTAAAACGGAGGCTTTAGCGGAGCTGCAGCAACGCTATTTGCGCCTGCAGGCCGATTTTGACAACTACCGCAAGCGTACCCGCCGCGAGTACGAGGAACTGACCAGGCTGGCCAATGCCCGGCTCATTGAGAGCCTCTTGCCCATCCTGGATAACCTGGAACTGGCCCTGGCAGCAGCTGCGGGGGCAGAAAAGCAGGCCCTGGAGACGGGGGTAGAAATGACTCTGCGGCAATTACAGGAAATCTTGGCCCGGGAAGGGTTAATGCCCGTAGCTGCTTTGGGTCAGCCCTTTAACCCTGAGCTCCATGAAGCAGTGGCGCGGGAAGAAACACCGGAGCCGGATAAAATAAACCTGGTGGTGGAAGAATTGCGCCGGGGTTATACTTTACATGGCAAGCTCCTGCGGCCGGCCATGGTCAAAGTGGCGGTAGCGGCCGGTGCCACCGAACAGGAAAACAAACAAGACCCTCATGCCGCTAACTCGGCACCAGCAGAAGGATGAAAATAAGTGGTTGGCATTTGTTTGGAGCGAGCAAAAACAATGCCAGCCTTGAGCGAAGTTATTTTCAGGGTAGAAGCTGGAGAACAGGAGGTAGATCACAATGGGTAAAGTAATCGGTATCGATCTGGGTACAACTAACTCCTGCGTAGCCGTCATGGAAGGCGGGGAAGCAGTAGTCATCCCCAATGCGGAAGGCGGCCGTACCACACCTTCCGTTGTAGCTTTTACCAAAGACGGGGAGCGGGTTGTCGGCCAGGTGGCCAAACGCCAGGCCATCACCAATCCCGACCGGACCGTCATGTCCATTAAACGCCATATGGGCACCAATTATAAAGTAAAAATCGATGATAAGGAATACACGCCGCAGGAAATATCGGCCATGATCCTGCAAAAGCTGAAGGCCGACGCAGAGGCCTACCTGGGCGAAAAGGTGACCCAGGCGGTCATAACGGTACCGGCCTACTTTACTGACAGCCAGCGCCAGGCTACTAAAGACGCCGGCCGCATTGCCGGCCTGGAGGTTTTAAGGATTATCAACGAGCCTACGGCCGCGTCCCTGGCCTACGGCCTGGACAAAGAAGAAGACCAGACCATCCTTGTTTATGACCTGGGCGGCGGCACTTTTGACGTTTCCATCCTGGAACTGGGGGATGGCGTCTTTGAAGTCAAAGCTACCAGCGGTAATAACCGCCTGGGCGGTGATGACTTTGACCAGCGGATTATGGACTATCTGGTAGACATCTGCCGCCGGGAGCACGGGGTGGACCTGAGGCAGGATAAAATGGCCATGCAGCGCCTGAAGGAAGCGGCGGAAAAAGCTAAGATCGAGCTTTCCAGCATGACCAGCACCAACATTAACCTGCCCTTCATCTCAGCGACGCCTAACGGTCCCATCCACCTGGATGTCAACTTAACCCGGGCCAAGTTTGAAGAACTGATAGCCGACCTGGTAGAAAAGACCGTCGGTCCCACCAGGCAGGCCCTGGCCGACGCCGGGCTGGAGCCCAAGGATATTGACAAGGTGTTACTGGTAGGCGGCTCCACCAGGGTGCCCCTGGTCCAGGAGACGGTGCGCAAGATCCTGGGCAAAGAGCCTCACAAGGGCATCAACCCGGATGAGTGCGTTGCCCTGGGTGCCGCCATCCAGGCCGGGGTCCTGGCCGGCGAGGTCAAGGACGTCCTGCTCCTGGATGTTACCCCGCTGTCCCTCGGCATTGAAACCCTGGGCGGCGTGTTCACGAAGATAATTGAACGCAACACCACTATCCCGACGTCCAAGAGCCAGATCTTTTCCACCGCCGCCGACAACCAGACCACGGTGGAAATTCACGTCCTCCAGGGCGAGCGGGCCATGGCCGCCGACAATAAAACCCTGGGCCGCTTCCAGCTGACGGGTATCCCACCGGCGCCCCGGGGCGTGCCCCAGATCGAAGTCAAATTTGATATCGACGCCAACGGCATCGTCCACGTCTCGGCCAAAGACCTGGCCACCGGCAAACAGCAGGCCATAACCATTACTTCATCCAGCGGCCTCACGGAAGAAGAGATCCAGCGTATGGTAAAGGACGCCGAAGCATATGCCGAGAGCGACCGCAAGCGCAAGGAGGAAATTGAAACCAGGAACCAGGCGGACTCCCTCATCTACCAGGCCGACCGCACCTTGAAGGAATTTAAAGATAAAGCCGACAAGGCCGATGTGGACCGCATCGAACAGGCCAAGAAAGAACTCCAGGACGTCATGGACAGCAAGAATACGGCTAAGATCAAAGAAAAGATGGAAGCCCTTTCCCAGGCCCTCTATACCCTGACTACGAAGGTGTACCAGCAGGCCGGTGCCCAGGCCGGCGGGGCCCAAGGTGGCAGCGGTTCTACCGGCGAGGCCAAACAGGACGGCAATGTCTACGATGCCGACTACAAAATCGTCGATGACGACAAGAAATAAAAGCCGGTGACCAGCCATGGCCAAGCGCGATTATTATGAGATCCTGGGGGTTTCCCGGGATGCCTCCGAGGCGGAAATCAAGAAGGCTTACCGCCAGCTGGCGCGCAAGTACCACCCGGATATGAACCCGGGGAATAAAGAGGCCGAAGAAAAGTTCAAAGAAGTCCAGGAAGCCTACGAAGTCTTGAGCGATCCGGAGAAGAGGGCCCGCTACGACCAGTTCGGCCATGCCGGTATGGAGACGGGCGGGCCCGGCTTCGGCGGTTTTGATTTCGGCGGCGCCGGTGCCGATTTCGGCACCTTTGGCGACATCTTTGACATGTTCTTTGGCGGCGGTTTTGGCCGCACGGCCAGGCGTCAAGGTCCCCAGCGGGGCGATGACCTGCGCCTGGATATAGAAATTTCCTTTGAAGAAGCCGCCTTTGGCGGGGAAAAGGAAATCGGCGTACCGCGCCAGGAAAAGTGCCCGGCCTGTGACGGCAGCGGCGCGGCGCCCGGTACCAGGCCCAGGACCTGCCCCACCTGCCACGGCAGCGGGCAGATCCGCATCTCCCAGAGCACGCCCCTGGGCCACTTCCAGACGATACGCACCTGCCATCACTGCCACGGCCAGGGGACCATTATTGAAACGCCCTGTCCCACCTGCCGCGGCCGGGGTGTAGTCCAGCGCACCCGTAAGATAAAGATCAAAATTCCCGCGGGGGTGGACACTGGTGCCCGTCTGCGTATGGCCGGCGAAGGCGAGAGCGGTATCCGCGGCGGGCCGCCGGGCGACCTCTATGTCTATATTAATGTCCGGCCCCATCCCTTTTTCCGGCGGGAAGGATATGACGTCCTCTGCGAGGTACCGGTAACCATGGTCCAGGCGGCCCTGGGGGACAGGATCTTGGTGCCCACCCTGGACGGTAAAGTAGAACTGAATATTCCCGCCGGCACCCAGAGCGGGGCCACCTTCAGGCTGAAGGGCAAGGGCATCCCCCGCTTGAACGGCGCCGGCCGGGGCGATCAGCATGTCCGGATTCATGTCGAGACGCCTACCAACCTTAATGAAAAACAGAAGGAACTGTTGCGGGAGTTTGCCCGCCTGTATGGCTGGGAGCCCAAAGGCACCAGGGAACAGGATAAAGGTTTCTTTAAGAAAGTAAGAGACGCCTTTATGGGCTAAAGCCCAGTCCCTGGTGGCTGGTAAGGTTATGTTCAGCTACCCTGTGGGAGGGTGAGCCGATATGGCCCACCATTTTTTTCTGCCCGGGCCTGTTGTTCCCGGCGAACCGGCCGTCCTGGAAGGGGAAAACGCCCATCACGCCCTCCGCGTCCTGCGCCTGCGGGTGGGAGAGACCATCTCCCTGGCCGACAGCCAGGGTCAGGGGTACCTGGCGGAAATCATCGCCATCCACAAAGACCGGGTGGTCGCTGCCGTCAAAGCCCCCCTGGAGAGCTCCGAGCCGCGGGTAAAAGTCACCCTCTACCAGGGCTGGCCCAAGGGCGATAAAATGGATTTTATCATCGAAAAATGTACAGAATTAGGGGTAGCCAGGATTGTCGTCCTCAATACGGAACGTTCCATCCCCCGGCCGGACCAGGTGGCCTGTGCCCGGCGGCGGGAACGCTGGCAGCAGAAGGCCCGGGCAGCAGCCAGCCAGAGCCGCCGGCACCTGATCCCCGCGGTGGACGGCCCCCTGGAGCTACAGGCAGCCCTGGCAGGGCTTAAACCCGGCACCTTGTTGCTGGTCCCCTGGGAAGAAGAACGCTCCTGTGACCTCAAGTCCATACTCACCGCAGTCCCGGAAGAACAGGAACTGGCCTTGCTTATTGGCCCCGAAGGGGGCTTGAGCCGGGCGGAAGTCGAACTGGCCCGTAAATTTGGTGGTTTACCCGTAACCCTCGGCCCCCGCATCTTGAGGACGGAAACGGCCGGCCTGGTCTGCCTGGCTGCCATCATGTATGCCCTTGGGGAACTGTCATAAACCCCGCTATTGAGGCAAGCAAGACAAGATACCTGTGCCGCTGGCGCGGCACCAGCAGATGGCTGAAAACAACAAGCTGGCATTTGTCGGGAGCGAGCGAGCTTCTACCGAGTGGTGAAGCGGCCCAGGCGAAGCTGAGGGATGGATGATAAGCGGGGCCGAGGACAGCGAGGCCTTCGGCCGGATTCTAAAGGCAAGGATGCCGAATAGGCCGCCCAGCACTCACAGTAACCAAGTTACGTAACCAGTTCTTCGGTTTATGCAGTCGCACTACCTTTGGAGGTACCTGAGTTGAGTGAGTGCTGGGCGCTCCACAAGGGCCATGGAGCGAGCGAGACAATGCCAGCCTGCGATAGAATTATTTTCAGGGTAGATCAGAGGTGAAACTCGTGCCCTCACCCCGGGTGGCCCTGGTGAGCCTGGGCTGCAAAGTCAACCAGAACGAACTGGAAGCCATCAAGCACCTCTTCCTGGCGGCCGGCTACGAGATCGTGCCCTTCCCGGAAAAGGCCGACGTCTACGTCGTCCACACCTGCACCGTCACCCACATCAGTGACCGCAAGTCGCGGCAGCTGATCCGCCGCGCTGTCCGGGCCAACCCGGAGGCAGTGGTGGCCGTTACCGGCTGCTATGCCCAGGTAGCCCCGGGGGAGGTGCTGGCTATCCCCGGCGTCGATGTGGTAGTCGGCACCCGGGAGCGGCGGCGGCTGGTAGAACTGGTGGAAAAGGCCAGGGAGAAAGGGACCCCTGTCAACGCCGTCCGCGCCCACGAACCCGGGGAAGCCTTTGAAGAGCTGCCCCTGGTGGAAGTAAGCCGGGCCCGGGCCTTTCTCAAGATCCAGGAAGGTTGTGAGGAATTCTGTACTTACTGCATCGTCCCCTATGCCCGCGGGCCCTTACGCAGCCGGGCACCAGAAGCGATCCTGGCCGAAGTGCAACGCCTGGTAGCTGCCGGGTACCTGGAAATCGTCCTCACCGGCGTCCACACCGGGGCCTATGGCCGCGACCTTGCCGGGGGGATAGACCTGGCCGGTCTCCTTAAAAAGCTCGTCCGGGTACCGGGGCTGGAACGTCTCCGCATCAGCTCCATTGATCCCCTGGATTTTACCCCCGAATTGAAGGCCGTGCTGACAGGGGAAGAGGTCATCTGTCCCCATTACCATATCCCCCTCCAGAGTGGGGATGATACCATCCTGCAAAGAATGGGACGCCATTACAGCAGCCATTACTACCTGGAGTTAATCGCTTCCTTACGCTCCAAACGGCCCCGGGCGGCCTTTACCAGCGACGTCATGGTCGGCTTTCCAGGGGAAACAGAAGACCAGTTTCAAAATACCATGGCGGTAGTCAAGGAAGCGGCCCTGGCCGCCATCCATGTTTTTCCTTATTCCCCCCGCCGGGGTACCCCGGCGGCGGCCATGCCTGATCAAGTAGCCCCCGAGGTAAAAAAGGACCGGGAACGGCGCCTCCTCCAGATGGGACGCCGCCTGGCCCGCCAGTATGCCCGGGAGTTTTTAAACGAAACCCTCACGGTACTGGTAGAAAGGCCCCTACCCGGTCAACCGGGTGTTTTCGAAGGCCATACCGGCAATTACCTGACGGTTGCCTTTCCGGCAGACTTAGATTTGACAGGACGCCTTGTCCCGGTCAGGCTGCAGGAATTACGGGGAGGTTTAATCTGGGGCAAATTAGAAAAAGATGTTAAGGAAGAGCAGGAAAATAGCCCTGGAGGGAGAAATTAATATTAAGCATAGTAGAGAAGGGAGCAACACATGTGGCCGAGGAATGCATCTTTTGTAGAATAGCCAGGGGTCAGCTCCCGGCCGAGGTGGTTTACCAGGATGAGCAGGTGGTAGCCTTTAAAGATATCCGGCCGGTGGCCCCGGTACATATTTTAATTATCCCCAGGAAGCATATACCCGATCTGACGGCCATAACGCCGGAAGATAAAGAACTGCTTGGCCATATCCACCTGGTGGCAGTGCAAATTGCCCGGGAACTGGGCCTGGCCGAGCGTGGTTTCCGCCTGGTAAATAATTGTAAAGAAGAGGGCGGGCAGGTTGTTTACCACCTCCATTTCCACCTTCTGGGAGGGCGGCAACTGCGGATCCTGGGTTGACGCTAAAAAAGGGATAGAGTATAATTAAACTCATGTTGAGCTGTTGAAGGCAGCGTCCACCGGGCTGGCGGGGGGAGGGAAGCAAGGGTTGAGCGAGGTTAAAATTGGCAAAAATGAATCCATTGATGCCGCTTTAAAGCGGTTCAAGCGCATTTGCCAGAAGGCAGGCATTCTTTCGGAAGCCCGGCGCCGGGAACATTACGAAAAACCCAGCGTCAGGCGCAAGAAAAAATCCGAAGCGGCTCGCAAACGCCGCTGGCACTAAAACAGTGGATGTTACCTCCCTCTGGTTGATAATTTTCCCGGTGGCACAGCTTTCATGGGCATACAGAGCCCGGTCCTGCAGGACCGGGCTTTTTTGCGGTCTTTTTTGCCCTGCCTTTGCATAAAGTATTGGCAGGAGGGGACAGGATGGGGAAAAATCGTTCCCGGCGCAGCTGGATGGACAGGGCCCGGCGGCTGGAGAAAGCCATTACCGATTATTTAGAGTTACCGGCAGACGCCGTCCTGGACCTGCCGCGCCTGACCCTGGTAGGTAATAGCCGGCTGGTAGTGGAAAACCACCGGGGCATCAGCGAGTACCAGCCGGACCTGGTACGCCTGAAACTCAGTACCGGCGAGCTGGAGATCAAGGGGACAGGCATGCTCCTGCGGGAGATCAAACCGGACGCCATCGCCCTGGAAGGCACCATCCAGTCCCTGACGTTTTGCTAAGGGAGGAAGAGACCGGTGGCCTGGCGAAACTGGTTGGCTTACCTGGAGGGCTATCTGATACTTACCATCAGCGGTGACGACCCGGAAGGCTTTCTCAATCTAGCCCTGGCTCAAGGCATCAGCCTCTGGGATATCACCCGTCACAGGAACGGCAGCATCCAGGCGAAAATGCCGGCCGGCAAATACCGCGCCCTGCGCTCCCTGGCCCGGCAGAGCCGCTGCCGGGTCCGTATTGTGGACAAGCGGGGCTGGCCCTTTTTCAGCCGCCGCCTGCGGGGACGGCAGGTACTGCTCCTGGGCAGTCTTTTCTTTTTGCTGGCCATCTACCTCCTGTCCACCTTTATCTGGGTGGTGGACGTCAGGCCGGAAAACGGACCGTTACGCCGGGTAACGCCGGCCCAGGTCCTGGCCGCGGCTAGGGCGGAAGGCTTAAAGCCCGGTGCCAGGAAAAGCGCTCTCGATATCCGCGTCCTGGAGCACGCCCTGGAGCGCCGTCTGCCTCAGGTAGCCTGGGTAGGTATCCGCTTCCAGGGTACCAGGGCCGAGATCACCGTGGTAGAAAAGGCAGCCCCTCCCGGGGAGGAAGCCTCTGACCGGCCGGCCAGTATTATTGCCGCCAAAGACGGGGTAATAAAGGATATCTTGGTCATCAACGGCGAGGGCAGGGTAAAGGCCGGTGATACGGTCCGACAGGGAGAAATACTGATTTCAGGCCTCATTTTACCCCCCCCGCCGGAAAAAAAGCCGGGCGAGGCAGCTTCTCCTGAGCAGCCCCTCTCCCCACCCCGCTTGGTTCGGGCCCGGGGTATTGTGCGGGCCAGGGTCTGGTATGAAGGGGAAAAAGAGATCAACCGCCGGCAGGTCCAGGAAGTGCCAACCGGCCGGCAGCAAACGACGATAATGGTGCAGGTTCCCGGCCACCGCTATATCTTGAAAGGACCGGAACGGCCTTCCTATACCAATTACCGCAAGGAAAATAAAGTTGTGGCCCTGCCATCCTGGAGGAATTTTACCCTGCCCGTCGAACTCATCATAACGAGCTATTATGAAGTCCAGGTCCGGTACCGGCAGCTTTCCTATGAAGAAGCAATCAGCACAGCCGGCCAGCAGATCCTGGCGGAACTCAAGGAAAAGCTACCACCGGGAGCCAGCATTACGGGGCAGAAGGTAGTTCCTTTAACCAAACCTGAAGATGAGATAGTTCGTGTCCAGGCCTGGGTGGAAACGGAAGAGGACATCGGGCAAGTTGTTCCCCTTAGCGGCAATGGTTAAGAGGCCGAAACAAGGCGGCGGCATTTACCCTGGCTGCTGTATATGCTAAAATAAAATGATTAAGATTATACAAGGAGCTGATGGATAAAACCTTGACCACCAATTACGAAACCAGGCTGACTGTTGGCAGCAATGGCGAGGCCGTCAATCTTTTTGGCCACCAGGATGAAAACCTGAAATTTATTGAGAGCCATACCTCAGCCCGGATCGTAGCCCGGGGGAATGAACTGACTTTAAGCGGGACGCGCCAGGAAGTCGAGGAACTGGAAAGACTATTTCGACAGTTAATTAAACTGGCCCGTTCCGGCACGACCATTAATACAGCAACCATTAACTACACCTGGAACCTGGTCCGGCGCCAGGATGACATGGCGGGTAAGACCGACCTGGCCCAGGCCCTGGGGGAAGTACTTTACGTTACTCCCCGGGGCAAACAGATTCGCCCCAAAACCCTGGGGCAGCTCCGCTATGTCCAGGCCATGCGCCGTTATGATATTGTCTTCGGCATTGGCCCGGCCGGTACCGGGAAAACCTACCTGGCAGTAGTTATGGCCGTCAACGCCCTGCGGTCCCGCAGTGTGGAGCGGATAATACTCGCCCGGCCGGCAGTTGAGGCCGGGGAAAAGCTGGGCTTCCTGCCCGGCGACCTGCAGGAGAAGGTTAACCCTTATCTGCGGCCCCTTTATGACGGCCTTTATGATATTTTAGGTATGGAAACAGCACAAAAGTATATGGAAAAAAATATTATAGAAGTAGCGCCCCTGGCCTATATGCGGGGGCGCACCCTGGATGACGCCTTCATTATCCTGGATGAAGCCCAGAACACTACTTCCGAACAGATGAAGATGTTCCTGACCCGCATTGGCTTTGGCTCCCGGGCCGTCATTACCGGTGACGTTACCCAGGTAGACCTGCCCCGGGATACAACCTCCGGCCTGGTAGAAGCCCAGCGGATCTTAAGGGGTATTGACGGCATTGCCATTGAGTATCTAACCGAAGCCGATGTCGTCCGCCATCCCCTGGTACAGGAAATTATTAAAGCATACGAGAGGAGTGACCGGATGTGCCATGGCAGCGGCTAGAATGGTTAATGCACCCGCTGCTGGTCCGGCTTGGTCCTAAATTTTTGCGAACCAGGGTCATCTGGGGGATGGCCCTGTTTGCCGTTGCCGTAACCATTACGGCCCTGGATTACCTGCCGCAAAAGCTGGATTTAAAAGTGGGGCAGCCCAGCCCCCAGGATTTCAAGGCGCCCCAGGGCATTGTTTACGAAAGTGAGGTTTTGACGCAAAAGGCCAGGGAAGAAGCGGCCCGGCAGGTAACTCCCGTTTACCGGGTGGACAGCTCGGTGGCAGCTGCTCTGACCGGCCAGGTAGATAATATTTTCCAGTCGATAAGGGAAATTAATAATAGTACGAGTGACAGCAGCGAACGGGTGGCCCGTTTAAAGGACCGGTTAAGCCAGTTAAAATTAACGGCACCTACCCTCCAGGCCCTGGCAGCAGCCGATGCCACTACCCTCAATAACCTGGCCGGCATTACCAGGAATATTGTCAACCAGGTAATGGGCGAAGCTGTACCCCAGGATGCCGTGAGTATCGCCCGGGACAAGATGCTGGCTGCAGTAGAGACGGCAGGAATAGAGACCCGCTATAAACCTGTAGTTGCAGCTATTATCCAGCAGCTGGAATTAAAACCCAATCTCATCTATGACGTTGCCGCTACCATGCAGAAGCGGGAGAAAGCTGCCGCCGAGGTGAGCCCGGTCCAGGTAACCATCCGCCAGAATGAAAAGATCGTCAGCGATGGCGAACTGGTAACGGCGGAAGATATTGAAGCCCTGCAAAAACTGGGTCTGCTGCGCTCCGGGGCTTCCTGGGGCGCGCTTTTTGGCCTGGTCTTTTTCCAGGCCCTCCTGGTAGCCCTGTTGCTCCTGTATTTACGCTTTTTTAAACCGGGTATTTATAACAGCAACCAGCTGTTACTACTGCTGGGTCTTTTATGGCTGATCTTCCTTGTTTTTTCCCGGGGCGTAGCGGCCATCAGCCTGGGCAGCCGGGCAGAATTTACCCGCCTGGTGGGATATCTCATGCCGGTAGCTGCCGGTTCCATGCTGGTGGCCATCCTGCTGGATGCCCAGGTGGCCGTGATTTTTACCTTCTTCCTGGCCCTGGAGGCCGGGATCATCGGCGGTAATCTCTACCAGTTTACGGCCATGGGCGTTGTCAGCGGCCTGGTGGGTATTTACTGTGTCACCCATTTAAGCCAGCGTTCCGACCTGGCCCGTTCTAGCCTCTTTTTAATGCTGGCCAACCTGTTAAGTGTTGTCGCCCTGGGACTGATGCTCAAGTCCACCCTGTCCCAATTGAGCATCGGCGCGGTCCTGGCCCTGGCCAACGGACTGCTTTCCACGGTCTTAACCATCGGCTTTTTGCCCTTTCTGGAGAACAGTTTCGGTATAACCACGGCGGTAAAGCTCCTGGAGCTTTCCAATCCCAATCACCCTTTGTTAAAGCGCCTGCTCCTGGAAGCTCCGGGCACCTACCACCACAGCATCCTGGTGGGGAACCTGGCCGAGGCGGCGGCCGATGCCGTGGGGGCCGATTCCCTCCTGGCCCGGGTAGGAGCCTATTACCATGATATCGGGAAGCTAAAGCGGCCCTACTTTTTCATTGAAAACCAGGTGACGGCCGAAAACCCCCATGACCGGCTGGCCCCGACTTTAAGTACCCTCATCATTTCCTGCCATGTCAAAGACGGCCTGGAAATGGCGCGGGAATATCGCCTGCCCCAGGTAATCCAGGATATTATTGCCCAGCACCACGGGGCTACTTTGATGACCTATTTCTACCACAAAGCCCGGGAAAACAGTCGGGGCGACAGTGTAAATGAAAACGACTTTCGCTATGAAGGGCCGATCCCCCGGAGCAAAGAAGCTGCCATAGTCATGCTGGCCGACAGCGTCGAAGCCGGCATCCGTTCCCTGCCCAGGCCCACACCCGGCCGCATGGAGGGTTTTGTGCGCAAGATTATCCGGGAAAAGCTGGATGACGGCCAGCTGGAAGCCAGCGATTTAACGTTTAGGGAACTGGCTGTTATCGCTGAGGCCTTTATGCGCGTCTTAAACGGCATCTTTCACACCCGGGTGGAGTACCCGGAAGTTGTCCTCAAGGAAATGGAAAGGAGAAAAAACCGTAATGGAGTGCTCCATAAACAATCAGCAGGATGATTACCCTCTGGGGGAGGAACTGATATCCTTACTGGAAAAGGTCCTCCAGGAGGCCGCTGCTGTGGAGGGAGTGGACCCGGGAGCCGAAGTGGGCCTGACCCTGGTCGATGACGCTGCCATCCGGGACCTCAACCGGACCTACCGGGGTATTGATGCCCCTACCGACGTCCTTTCCTTTGCTTTAGAAGAAACAAGTCCCGGGGAACCTGCTCATTTTGACCCGCGGGTGGACAGGCTCCTGGGGGATATCGTTGTTTCGGTACCCACGGCCGCCCGCCAGGCGCAAAACTACGGCCACTCCCTGGCCAGGGAACTGGCTTTTCTTACCGTCCACGGTTTCCTGCACCTCCTCGGCTATGACCACGGCACGGAAGATGCAGCCGCCAGGATGGAGGCGCGCCAGGAAGATATACTTGCCCGGGTGGGGCTGAAGCGGTAATGCCGGCCAAATTCCGGGCCGCTCTGGCCGGGGTTGTCTACTGCCTGCGGACGCAGATCAATATGGTCATTCACCTGGCAGCAATGATGGCCGTCATAGGGGCCGGCTGGTATTTCCACGTGCGGCCATGGGAATGGGTAGCGCTGGCCATAGCCATCACCATGGTCCTGGCTGCTGAAGCCTTCAATACAGCTCTAGAAGTAACCGTAAACCTTTATACGAGTAAATACCATCCCCTGGCGCGCATCGCCAAAGACGTCGCCGCCGGGGCCGTTTTAATTACTGCCCTGGGGGCGGCAGCCGTGGCGTATATCATTTTTGGCCCGCGCCTGGGTTTTTAGGCGGCCCGCCCGGGCGCCCGCATATTTTAAAGGGCCTGGCTGTGGATGGTGCGGTAAAGGGTTCCGGCCGGGGGGGTACCCTCAAGTAGATTCCAGGCAGCCAGGAGCTCCTTTAAACCCCTGGTGAGGGGATAAGCAGTTACTTCATGCAGGGGTATCCAGCCGGCGGCTGTAGCATCGGTGGCCGGGCATAAGCTCCCACCCCGGTATTCCGCCCAGAAATCAATCAGGACGTAATGGTACTTAATCCGGCCGTTGTCATCGGTATGGATGCTGTCCAGGACGGCGATGGGCGGTCCGGCAGCCACCTTGATGCCACACTCTTCGAAAACTTCACGTTCCACAGCCTCCCGGGCCGTTTCCCCTGTTTCCTGGGCGCCGCCGGGCAGGCTCCATAAACCTGCCGCCGGCGGCGTCCCCCGGCGGACCAGCAGGATGTTCCCTTCCTTGATGACCACCGCCCCTACCCCTACAATTGGGTGGAGGGGATAACTCCGTTTCATAGGCATGGCAAAACACCCCCGCCAATATTATATCCCAGGGGTAGAGGACGGGGCCAGGGGGCGTTAAAATTGACCGCCTGCTTAACTGAATGGTAAAATTAGATCGGGGAGGTACCTGCGGTGGCCTGCAATCCCGAAGATCTAATCGCAGCGGCGGCCGGAGCGAAAGAGAAAGCTTACGCGCCTTACTCTCGCTTTAAGGTGGGCGCGGCCCTGCTTACGGCCGGGGATAGGGTCTATACCGGCTGCAATATTGAAAATGCCTCCTACAGTTTGACCATCTGCGCCGAGCGGGTGGCCCTGTTTCAGGCCGTGGCTGCCGGCGAACGGGAGTTTGTCGCCCTGGCCGTAGTCGGCGGGGAACTCACAGCCTGTTTTCCCTGCGGCGCCTGCCGCCAGGTGCTGGCCGAATTTGCTCCCGACCTGGAAATCATCACCGGCCAGCCCGGTGGACCCATTCATCGCCGCTTTTTAAGGGAACTGTTACCGGATACCTTTACCTTGAAATGAGGTGCCTGTTCTTTGGCCGAGGAGTATGTTTCCGGATTTGCCGGGCTTATCGGCCGGCCCAATGCCGGTAAATCGACCCTTTTAAACCAGCTGGTGGGCCGGAAAATTGCTATCATGTCCGATAAGCCCCAGACGACGCGCAATAAGATTTTAGGGGTGCTGACGACAGATAGTTGCCAGATCGTTTTTTTAGATACCCCCGGTATCCATAAGCCCCAGCACCAGCTGGGGGAGTATATGGTAGCTGTGGCCCGGAACACCCTGGCCGAAGTCGATGTCATCCTTTATGTGGTTGACGCTGCCGTCGCCCCGGGGGCCGGTGAGGAATATATCATTGAGCAATTAAAAGGGGTGGCTACCCCAGTAATCTTGATTCTCAATAAAATTGACCTGGTGGATGCCGCCACCCTGCAGCAGCGGGAGGACTTTTTCCGGGCCCGCCTGGATTTTAAAGCTGTCCAGGCAGTGTCGGCCCTGGCAGGTACCAATGTGGCCGCCCTGCCCGATTTAATCAGCCATTTCCTGCCACCGGGACCCCAGTATTACCCCCCGGAAATGGTCACCGACCAGCCGGAGAAATTTGTCATGGCCGAGCTCATCCGGGAACAGGTCCTCCGGGTGACCCGGGAAGAAGTTCCCCATGCGGTGGCCGTGGTGGTGGAGGAAATAGCCGAGCGCCCCAATGACTACCTCTACGTCGACGCCGTGATTTACGTGGAAAGGGATTCCCAAAAAGGTATTATCATCGGCCAGGGAGGGCAGCGGCTGAAAGAGATTGGCACCGGGGCCCGCCTGGAAATGGAAGCCCTTTTGGGCAGCAAAATTTTTTTAAATTTAAGGGTGCGGGTAAAGAAAAACTGGCGCCAGCAGGAACTGGCTCTAAGGCAGCTGGGATATGACCGCCGGCTCATCCAGTAGAAACCTGGTATAAGACCCGGCATTCAGGCTAGCCTAATAAGTGCCTGACCAGTAGGAGAAACCCGGAAAGGATGACACTTATGACATTAAACGAAGCATGGTGGCACCTGTTTACCCTGACGGGCAGTATCGAGGCCTATCTCCTTTACCGTGGCATCCTGGAACCGGTTGAATCCTCCCCGCCGGCAGCCCGCAGCAAGGTTAGAGTTAGCTTCCGGCCGGGCAAGGGGCCGGCTGCGGGGCCGGGGATTAAAATTTAGGCGGGAGGGAAATTTTTTCCGGAGGCATAGAAATGGCGGGTTATTTCCGGGCCGAAGGTATAGTCCTGAAAAGCAGGGACTATCAGGAAACGGACCAGCTGCTGACCATTCTGACCCCCAACCACGGCAAGATAGACGCCATCGTCAAAGGAGTGCGTAAACCCAAAAGCAGCTTGCGCAGCGGTACCCAGCAGCTCTGCCGGTCCCGCTTTTTATTTTACGCGGGCAAAAGCCTGGCCACCGTCACCCAGTGTGAGGTGCAATCGATCTTCGCCCCTTTACGCCAGGACTTGCGACGCCTGGCCTATGCCTGCTACCTGGTAGAGATAGCCGACAGCGTCGTCATGCCCGGCCAGGTGAATCCCGCTATGTACAACCTTTTGAAGCAGGGGCTGGAGCAGCTGGCCGTGGCGCCGCCGGCTCTGGTGGCCCGCGCCTTTGAAGCCCGGACGTTAAAAATCCTGGGCCTGGAGCCGCGCCTGGACCGCTGCGCCTCATGCGGGGGGGCTTTAAGGAGTGCCGAGCGGGTAACCGTAGCCCCGGCGGCCGGCGGCACCATTTGCCCGCAATGCCGCGGGCGGGAGGGCCCGGAGTACCAGGTAAGGCCGGGTAGTATAAAGATCTGGCAACAGTTAAATCATATGAACTGGCGGCATCTCCGGCGACTACGGATTAGCCCTTACCTGGCCAGGGATCTGGAGGAAATTATGCCCGCCTTTTTGGAATACTATTTAGACAGGAAACTTAAATCCCGTGCTTTGATTAATGAAATAGGGGGGCAATGAAGATGACGGAACTGGAAAAGATCGACCAGCTGCGCGAGCGCTTAGGGATTAGTTACCGTGAAGCAAGGGAGGCCCTGGAGCGGGCTGGCGGTGATGTCCTGGAGGCCCTCATCCAGTATGAAGAAAGCGCCAAGGAAGGCTTCCAGAAGGAACTGGCCGGCTGGAGCGAGAAACTCATGGAGCGCATACGCAGCATCCTGCGCCATGGCAATGTGACGCGGATTAAAGTAAAAAAGGATGGCAAAACCGTGGCTGAAATACCGGCAACCGTCGGGGCCCTGGGGATCATGGGTATCCTGGCCAGCAGCGAGCTGGCCATTCTGGCCGGCTTAAGTACGGTGGCGGCCCTCTTTAACCGCTATACCCTGGAAGTAGAGCGGCCCGACGGCAGGGTGGAAGAACATACCCTGGATGTGGAGAACCAAGTTGACAAGTAGAGGAGGTTTTTGCTAAATTATTGTTATGTGAGGCTGGCCAGGGGCCGGCCGCTATGTTGCCACGAAAAGTTAGCTCCCGTCCCTGGCAGGGCGGGGCTTCTTTTATTAAGAGGGGAGTAATTGCACTTGAATTTCCAGGAACTCATCATGACCCTGCAGCAGTACTGGGCGGCCCAGGGCTGTGTTATCCAGCAGCCCTACGACCTGGAAAAAGGAGCCGGAACCATGCACCCGGCGACCTTTTTACGGGTGCTGGGACCGGAGCCCTGGCGGGTAGCCTATGTCGAACCCTCCCGCCGGCCCACCGACGGCCGCTACGGTGAAAACCCCAACCGCCTCCAGCACTACTATCAGTACCAGGTCATCTTAAAGCCTTCCCCCGACAATGTCCAGGATTTATACTTAAAGAGCCTGGAAGCCATCGGCATCAATCCCCACGAGCATGACATCCGCTTTGTCGAGGATAACTGGGAATCCCCTACCCTCGGCGCCTGGGGCCTGGGGTGGGAAGTGTGGCTGGACGGCATGGAGATCACCCAGTTCACCTACTTCCAGCAGTGCGGCGGGTTTGACTGCCGGCCGGTGAGCGCCGAGATTACTTACGGCCTGGAACGGCTGGCCATGTACATCCAGCAGGTGAACAGCGTCTATGATATTGAATGGGTAGACGGCATCACCTACGGTGACATCCACCACCAGGCAGAGGTTGACTACTCCCACTACAACTTTAATGCTGCCGATACCAGCATGCTTGCCGCCCTTTTTAATGCCTACGAGGCTGAAGCCAGGCGGGTAGTAGAACAGGGCCTGGTCCAGCCGGCCTACGATTACGTCCTCAAGTGTTCCCACACCTTTAACCTCCTGGATGCCCGGGGAGCCATCAGCGTTACCGAGCGTACGGCCTATATCGGCAGGGTACGCCACCTGGCACGCCTGTGCGCCGCCGCGTATCTAGAGCAGCGGCAAAAACTGGGCTATCCCCTGCTAACCCCTTCCCCTGCAGCTGTAGTCTCCGGCCAGGACCATAAAGACGCCTACGATGTCAAGGAGGGATAGCCCGTGGCCCGCGATCTTGTATTTGAAATAGGTACCGAAGAGATTCCCGCCCGCTTTATGCCCGGGGCATTAGAACAAATGGCGACCCTTGCCGGGCAGCTTTTAGAGGAATACCGCTTAAAATACCAGCAGGTGACAACCTACGGCACCCCCCGGCGGCTGGCCCTTTACATAAGCGGCCTGGCCGAAGAGCAGGAGGAACTGGTGCAGGAAATCAAGGGACCGCCGGTAAAGGTAGCCTTTACTGCCGACGGCCAGCCCACGAAGGCCGCCCTGGGATTTGCCAGGAACAACGGCGTAAAGGTAGAGGAACTGGTCACCCGTAAAATCAACGGCGGGGAGTATGTCTTTGCCGTCAAGAAAGAAGCCGGGCGGCCGGCCCTGGAGGTCCTGCCGGACCTGCTTCTGGCCGTAGTCGATGGTTTAAGTTTTCCCAAGCCCATGCGTTGGGGATCCCTTGATATGCGTTTCGCCCGCCCCATTCGCTGGGTCCTGGCCCTCTTCGGGGAGGAAGTCGTTCCCCTGGAGCTGGCCGGCCTCGCTTCGGGCCGCCTAACCTACGGCCACCGTTTCCTGGCCCCCGGTCCCCATGAAGTACCGGCTGCTCCCGCCTACCTCCAGGTTCTGGAGAAAAACTACGTCCTAGCCGACCAGCACCGCCGCCGGCGGCTCATCTGGGAGCAGGTTACACAACTTGCCGCCCGGGAAGGAGGCCGGGTGGAGGAAGACCCCGACTTATTGGAAGAGATCAATTACCTGCTGGAATACCCCACGGCCCTAACCGGCCGTTTTAACCCGGAATACCTGAAGCTCCCCCGGGAAGTAGTCATTACCCCCATGCGCGACCACCAGCGCTATTTTCCCGTGTGGAATGACCGGGGCGAGCTCCTTCCCCTGTTTATAACCGTCCACAATGGCACGGCCGCCCACCTGGATACCATCAGCCGCGGCAATGAAAGGGTGCTGGCCGCAAGGCTCGCCGACGCCGCTTTCTTTTACCGGGAAGACCGGAAAATTCCTCTTGCAGACAGGGTAAACAAACTGGAAGAGATTGTTTTCCAGGAGAGCCTGGGGACCATGCTGGCCAAGACCCGGCGCATCAAGCGATTGAGCCGGATGCTGGTCCAGGCCCTGGACCTGCCGGGGGAGCTGGTCCCGGTTGTCGAGCGCACGGCGGAGCTGGCCAAGGCCGACCTGGTAACCTCCATGGTTTATGAATTCCCCGAGCTCCAGGGGATTATGGGCTCCTATTACGCCGCCCACGACGGCGAGGCCCCCGAAGTCTGCCAGGGCATCCGCCAGCACTACTGGCCGCGCTTTGCCGGCGACCGCCTGCCCGATTCCCTGACGGGTATGGTCGTGGGCCTGGCCGACCGCCTGGACACCCTGGTGGGCTGCTTCGGCGCCGGGTTAATTCCTACCGGCTCCCAGGACCCCTACGCCCTGCGCCGCCAGGCCGCAGGTCTGGTAACCATGGCCGTGGAGCTCGATTTGCAATTTTCCCTGGCCGGGCTCATTGCCGCCGCCTATGAAGGCTATACGGAGGCCGGCATCCGGCTGGCCCAGGATTTAACCGCCGTCCGGGAGCAGCTGGCCGGGTTCTGCCGCCAGCGGCTGGAGCATCTCCTGGCCGAAAAGGGCATTCGTTTTGATGTCATCCAGGCCTGCCTGGCCGCCGGCAGCGACGACCTGGCCGGCGTCTTCCACCGCGCCCGGGATTTAAACGCCTTCCGGGAAGAAAAAGGTTTTGCCGCCCTGCAGACGGCCTTCACCCGCGCCTTCAACCTGGCCCGTAAGGCCGGGGAAAGGTATGTCCTGCAGCCGGATGCATTGAAAGAAAAAGTGGAAATCGATCTTTACCGGGCCCTGGAAAAGGTACGACAGCAGGCGGAACCAAAGCTTAAGGCAGGCAATTACCTGGAAGCTTTAAAGGCCATGACCCCTCTGCGGGAACCCATTGACGCCTTCTTTGACGGCGTCCTGGTCATGGCTCCGGAAAAAGAAGTTCGCAACAACCGCCTGGCCCTGCTTCAGGAGGTAGTGGACCTGGTCTTCCAGGTGGCCGACTTTTCCCGCCTGGTATCCTAGCAGAAATTTTTAGATAAGCAAGAAGGAAAATGACCGGGCATGTGGTATACATTACAAAGTATACAGGCTGGGGGCCGGGAGGAGGGGTAAAAGGTGCAGCTTTCCCCGCGGCAACAGCAGATAGTGGCCATAGTTAAACGTTCCGGGCCCATTACCAGCCAGCAGATTGCCGAGGAGTTAAACCTGACCCGCGCTGCCCTGCGTCCGGACCTGGCCGTCCTCACCATGTCCGGCATCCTGGAAGCCCGTCCGCGGGTAGGCTATTTTTTAAGTACCAAGCCTTCCCAGGCCCTGGTGGCTGAAGAGATCAAAAAGATTAAAGTGGGCGACGTCAAGGGGCTGCCGCGGGTCATCAGGGCCAATGCCTCGGTCTATGATGCCATCGTAAACATGTTTATCGAAGACGTCGGTACCCTGATGGTGGTCGACGAAGAAGGTCACCTGGAGGGGGTCATCTCCCGCAAGGATTTGCTGAAAGCCGCCATTGGCGGCGGTGACCTGCAAAAGATGCCGGTTTCGGTGGTTATGACGCGGATGCCCAACATTATCTGCACCACACCGGAAGAAACCGTCCTGACAGCAGCTCGCAAAATAATTGAACATGAAGTCGATGCCCTGCCGGTGGTCCGCCCGGTGGATGGGCAGGGGAAAAAATTAGAGGTAATAGGCCGCCTGACCAAGACGACCATTACCAGGCTGTTTGTCGAACTGGGTGAAGGCGGCCGCTAGGAAAGGAGGGTTTACCATCGGCGTTATCTACGTCATTTCCGATTCGTTAGGGGAAACGGCCGAATATGTGGCCCGGGCGGCGGCCAGCCAGTTTGACGGCGGCGAGCTAGACATCCGCCGGGTACCCTATGTGACCGACGCCGAGCACCTGGAAGAGGTCATCAACGAAGCGGCACAGGAACAGGGCGTTATTGCCTTTACCCTGGTCCTGCCGGAACTGAAAAAGCGGCTGCTGGAACTGGCGGCAGAGCGGGGTCTGACGGCCGTAGACCTGCTCGGCCCCCTGATGGATGCCATTGCCCGGGCGACGGGGGTGCAGCCGCGGCTGGAGCCGGGCCTCATCCGTCGTCTGGACGAGGATTATTTCCGCAAGATGGAGGCCATCGATTTTGCTGTTAAATATGACAACGGCAAGGATACCCGGGGCCTCTGCCATGCCGACCTGGTGCTTATCGGCGTTTCCCGGACTTCCAAGACGCCGGTGTGTATGTACCTGGCCCACAAGCGCCTGCGGGCCGCCAATCTCGCCCTGGTGCCCGAGGTGCCCCTGCCCGAAGAATTGCTTTCCCTCCCAGCGGAAAAGATAATAGGGCTGACCATAGATGCCGAAAAACTGTACCAGATTCGCCAGGAACGCTTGAAAACCTTGGGTTTGCCGGGGCAGGCCGACTACGCCACCCGGAGTCGTATTGAACAGGAACTGGCCTATGCCCGTAAAGTCATGGACCAGCTGGGCTGCCCGGTGATTGATGTTACCAATAAGGCCGTTGAAGAGACGGCCGGTAAAATACTCCAAATTTATTATCGGAGGGAAGGTTATGGCAAGTAAAAAGTATGTCTACCTGTTCAGCGAGGGTAGGGCCGACATGCGGCGCCTCCTCGGCGGTAAAGGCGCCAATCTCGCCGAGATGACCAACATCGGCCTGCCTGTGCCTCAGGGGATTACCATCACCTGCGAGGCCTGCAATGAATACAACCGCCTGGGCCAGCAGTTCCCGCCCGGTCTGGAGGAGGAAGTTGCCGCCCGCCTTAAAGACCTCGAGGCCATCAACGGCAAAAAGCTCGGCGACCCCGAGAATCCCCTGCTCGTCTCCGTCCGTTCCGGGGCGCCAGTATCCATGCCCGGCATGATGGACACCATCCTGAATCTGGGTTTAAACGACGAGTCGGTTAAGGGCCTGGCCGCCCAGACGGGTGACGAGCGCTTTGCCCTGGACTGTTACCGCCGCTTCATCCAGATGTTTGGCAATGTGGTTCTGGGAATCGAACATAACAATTTTGAAGCTGTCCTGGAAAAACATAAAGAGCGCCTGGGCGTCAAATTCGACAACGAGCTGACCCCGGAAGCGTTGCGGGGAGTTATTGCCGAGTACAAGGATGTCGTCAAGAGCCAAAGCGGCCGCGACTTCCCCCAGGACCCCCGGGAACAGCTCTACATGGCCATCCGTGCCGTCTTCAACTCCTGGAACAATCCGCGGGCCATCGTCTACCGCAAAATCAATAAGATTGCCGATGACCTGGGCACCGCCGTCAACATCCAGACCATGGTCTTCGGCAACATGGGTTCCACCAGCGGTACCGGCGTGGCCTTTACCCGCAACCCGGCCACGGGCGAGAAGGGCGTCTACGGCGAATACCTCATCAATGCCCAGGGCGAGGACGTGGTGGCCGGCATCCGCACTCCCAAACCCATCAGCACCCTGAAAGAAGAGATGCCGGAAGTTTACCGCCAGTTTGAAGATATCTGCCAGCTCCTGGAGAAACACTACCGCGACATGCAGGATATCGAATTTACCATTGAGAAAGGCAAGCTCTATATCCTCCAGACCCGCAACGGTAAGCGTACGGCGGCCGCGGCCGTTAAGATCGCCGTCGATATGGTTAACGAAGGCCTGATTACCAAAGAAGAAGCGGTCCTCCGCGTCGACGCCGATCAATTAGGCCAGCTCATGCATCGCCGCATCGACCCGAAGGCGAAACTCGAAGTGGTGGCCAAAGGCCTGCCGGCTTCTCCTGGCGCCGCCTGCGGCCAAGTGGTCTTCGACGCCGATGAAGCCGAAAAGATGGGCCTCGACGGTCAGAAGGTCATCCTGGTGCGTACCGAAACCACCCCGGACGATATCCACGGCATCGTCCAGGCCCAGGGCGTGCTCACGGCCCGGGGCGGCATGACCAGCCATGCAGCCGTGGTGGCCCGGGGCATGGGCAAACCGGCCGTCACCGGCTGCGACGCTATTAAAATTGACGTAGAAAACAAGCGCTTCTTTATCGGCGACCTGGTGGTTAAAGAAGGCGATCTCATCTCCATCGACGGTTCCACCGGTAACGTCATGCTGGGTGAGGTCCCCTTGATAGACCCGCAGCTGACCGGTGAATTTGAAACCATCCTGGAGTGGGCCGATTCTTTCCGCCGGCTCAAAGTTCGCGCCAATGCCGACACGCCGGAAGACGCCAAGAGGGCCCGGGAGTTCGGCGCTGAGGGCATCGGCCTTACCCGGACCGAGCACATGTTCATGCAGGTGGACCGGCTGCCCGTTGTCCAGGAGATGATCCTGGCTAAGACTAAAGAAGAACGCGAAGCGGCTCTAGCCAAACTCCTGCCCATGCAGCAGGGCGACTTCTACGGCATCTTAAAGGCCATGGAGGGCCTGCCGGTGACCATCCGGCTCCTCGACCCGCCCCTGCACGAGTTCCTGCCCAATATTGAGGAACTGCTGGTGGATGTCACCCGGCTGCAAGCGACAAACGGCGATCCCAAAGAGCTGGAAGAAAAACAGGCCCTCCTGCGCGAGGTGCGGGCGCGCCACGAATTCAACCCCATGCTGGGCCACCGCGGCTGCCGCCTGGGGATCACCTACCCGGAGATCTACGCCATGCAGGCCCGGGCCATTTTCCAGGCTGTCGCCCAGCTGGTAAAGGAAGGGATCAAGGTTCTGCCGGAAGTGGAGATCCCCCTGGTCATCCATGTCAACGAGTTAAAGCGCCTCCACGAACTGGTGGATGAAGTGGCCGCGGCTGTTAAGAAAGAGACGGGCGTCGACTTCGAGTACAAAGTCGGCACCATGATCGAAATGCCGCGGGCCTGCGCCACGGCCGATGAAATCGCCAGGGAAGCTGAGTTCTTCTCCTTCGGCACCAACGACCTGACCCAGACCACCTTCGGCTTCAGCCGGGATGATGCCGAGGGCAAGTTCCTGCACCAGTATGTGGACGAAAAGATCCTGAAAGAGGATCCCTTCATTGTCCTCGACCGTGACGGCGTGGGCAAATTCATGAAGATGGCCGTGGAATTAGGCCGCAGCACCAATCCCAAACTGGAAGTCGGCATCTGCGGCGAGCACGGCGGCGAACCCAGCTCGGTGGAGTTCTGCCACCAGATCGGTTTGAACTACGTCAGCTGCTCACCCTTCCGGGTGCCGGTAGCGAGACTCGCCGCCGCCCAGGCCGCGTTGAAAGAAAAGAAGGGCCAGCTGGAACAAAAGGGAGAATAATAAGGGAGGATAATATAGAAAAAATTACAGGCTGCTGACTTGTTCTGGTCGGCAGCCTTTTTTGATGTGCATGGCGACAAAACATTATAAAAACACCAATAAATCAATAATGTTTAGTGGCAAATAACAGAAACTTTATGTTTGAAATTGATATTACTGCTCACAAAACTATAAAACAGTAATACAACGCAATTAATGTTTTATAATCACTGTTGAGCATTAAACATAGTGACGTTATAATCAAATTAAACAAACATAATAATGTTATAAGAAAAGGATTGTGGGTTTATAGAATATGCCAAATGAATTTACTCCTACAAGAAAATCGACCTCAATAGATAATGTTAAAAGACATCCTTTATATTATCGTGTTTTTAATATTATAAAAAAGCAAATAGAAGATGGTGTTTATAAAGAAGGGGATCTGCTACCTGCGGAACCACTTTTAGAACAGCAATTCAATGTAAGTCGTACAACAATACGAAAAGCCATTGAAATGCTGGAACAACAAGGTCTGGTTATTAAAAAGCAGGGCAGAGGAACTATAGTAACAGACCCTAAAACTATACAAAAACTAAATTTAGTTACTTCTTTTACTGAAACATTGATGGAAAAAGGATATAAAGTTACTTCAAAAGATATCACTGTGGACTTTGTGATTCCCCCTCCCTGGGTAGCTGATGCGTTGAAAATCAATAGCGATATTAAAATCGTTAAAATAGAACGCATTAAACTTATTAATGGCAAGCCGATTGCAATTGTCACAAATTATTTATTACCGACCTTTGTTCCTGGTATTGAAAGAAAGATAGACAAATTAAATTCGCTTTATGCATTGCTTGAAAATGAGTACAATATTAGAATTACTTCCGCGGTGGAATATATTGGGGCTCGTCTTGCAGATGCCATAGAAGCCAAGATATTGAGGGGAGATAAAGGAATAGTTTTATTAATAAGCAAAAGGATAACTTATTCCAATGGGCAAGTACTAGAAGTTGCTATTACAAAAATTAAAGCAGATATGTATGAATACTGCATTTATATGAATGGAAGACCGGAATAATTTCATCTCAAAGTGAGGAGGTTATAGAATATGGCAAGATAGATTTAGTTAATTGCTAATTAGATAAATTAATGAATGGAGATGTAAGGTAAATGATTTATAAAACAACAATCGCAACATGTCAAGCTGAAAAAGGAAATAATACTTTTGCAGAACTCCTTTCTAAAAAAGAAGATAATATCTTAAGAGATACATTTATCTTTTTCAGCCCGGAAAAATCAATTACTAAATGTTTAACTGTTGGATATACAGTAGTATATCCTAACTGCCGTACTAATGGGCATTCGCATGCTGATAAAGAAGAAGTATACTTTATTTTAACAGGACATGGAAAAGCGACAGTTGGAGAAGAAAGTTTCGAGATTGGGGCAGGGGATGTTTTTTATATAGTTCCAGGATTGTTCCATAGCGTCGAAAATAATACAAATGAGCCGTTGACTTATTTCTGGGCAATCGCCAAATTGGATTAGAGATGGTGAAATCTAATGGCTAACTATCTTTTGGGTATAGATATTGGTACAGAAAGCAGTAGAGCTATAATATTTGATGAAGAAGGAAAAGCACTTGTTAAATCTCAGGTTACATATGGCGTAATTTGCAATTACCCAGGCTGGGCCGCTCAAGATCCGGAGCAGTGGTGGCAAGCGACGGTAACGAATTGTCGCCGTGTTCTTAGTGAATCAGGGTTTAAACCGTCACAAATAGCAGCGATCGGTGTCTGCGGTCAAATGCATGCTCCAGTACCAATAAGAGGAAAAGAACTTATTCCAGGAGAAGTGCAACTGTGGTGTGATAAAAGGTGTGAAGAACAGTGTCGGCAAGTGGTTAACCAATATGATAGCGATCAATTAATTAACAAAACAGGCAATCTTCCAGTACCTTCTTGGACAGGTTTAAAAATAAAGTGGATTAAAGAAAATCAACCTGATTTGTATGCTAAGGCAACCAAGTTTCTTTCGGCCAAAGATTATATAAACTTTAAATTAACAGGTAACCAGTATACCGATCTATCAGAAGCCTCTGGTACCTTTCTTTTGGATCCTACTTCCCTGAAGTGGTCCCATGAAATAGCAGAACTATTAGATTTAGAAATAAATAAACTACCTGAGATTGTTAATTCATGGCAAATTATTGGCCATGTGACGGCGGAAGCCGCTCAAGAAACAGGACTTGCCGTTGGAATCCCAGTAGTAGCTGGGGGCGGCGATATGCCATGCTTGCTTTTGGGAGCCGGTCTAACAAAATTAGGTAGAGCATGTGATGTAGCAGGTACAGCATGCGATATTTCGGTGTTCGGCGAGGAACCGTGTATAGATCCGCGCTTAATGAATTTACATCATGTAATACCAGGGTGGTTTACCTTTGGCATCTTAGATAGCGGAGGAAGCAGCTATCGATGGCTCCGAGATAATTTTTGTGAGCCTCAGATAGAGGAAGCTGAACAAAGGGGGATGTCAGCCTATGAAATATTAAATGAATTGGCCGAAAAAGTAGAAGCAGGTGCGGGAGGACTTATATATCTTCCTTATTTAATGGGAGAAAGAGTACTAGGAAGTGCTTTCAGCCGGGGAGTATTTTTTGGGCTTACTTTAACCCACGGTCGTGCCAATTTAGCACGAGCTATCATTGAAGGAATAACTTTTGATTTACGACAATCATTAGAAATAATATGCTCAAAGGGCAAACGAATAGATGAAATAAGGTTTATTGGAGGAGGCGCGCGGAGCCCCCTATGGGGCAAGATAAAAGCTAATATTTATGGAATTCCAGTAGTGACTGTTGAAGAATTTGAAGGGGGGGCATTGGGGGTTGCTATTTTAGCTGGCAGAGGTATTGGATTGTTTACTGATGTCGTCGAGACAGCAGAAAAATTAATTAAGATTAGGTGGCAATTTTGGCCTAATGTTGAAGAAATAAATCGTTATAACATTTACTATAAAATCTTTAAGAAATTACATGATTTGTTGCAACCTCTATTTGATGAGCTTGGCGCTGTCAATCATAAGGTAATATGATTTTTGTAATAAATGAGGTGTAAAAATGCTGGGGAATATAAGTCATAAGTTAGATAGTGATGGATTAGATACATCGTATAATAGAAATAAAACAATAAAAGTAGGCTCGTTTCAAGAAATGGGCGTTTTATTGGCATTATTAATCTTATGTTTGTTCTTGGCAATAAAAAGCCCATACTTTTTAACACTGGAAAACTTTTTAAACGTACTACGACAGATATCTGTAGTAGGTATTGTTGCTGTTGGAGAAGCTTTAATAATAATTACAGGGGGGATTGATTTATCTGTAGGTTCTATTTTAGCCCTTAGTGGAGTAGTAACAGCATTATTAACACAAAGCACAATAAATCCATGGCTATCCGGTATAATAGGGCTTACAATTGGAGGAATAGTGGGTTTAACAAACGGTTTATTAGTAGTAAGAGCCAAAATTGCACCATTTATAGTTACACTAGGAATGTTAAGTATTGCACGCGGAGCGACCTATTTGCTAACGGGTGGTATGCCGATAAATTTTGAAAGTCCCGTAGCATTTCTTGGAAGTGGTTATATACTTGGCATTCCAACTTCTGTTATTATAATGTTTTTCGTGATAATTCTAGGACATATATTTGCTACTAAAACAGTGATGGGAAAATATGTTTTTGCAGTAGGAGATAATGAACGTGCAGCGCTTTTGTCGGGTATCAACGTAGATTACATTAAAATTTTTGTATACACAGCAGGGGGGGTGTTATGTGCTTTAGCAGGAATAATACTTGCAGGAAATTTATATACAGCTGATACTGCAGCAGGGCAGGGTATGGAATTAGACGCTATAGCTGCTGCGGTTATAGGAGGAGCTAGTTTAGCTGGGGGAGAAGGTTCAATTATAGGTGTGTTAATAGGAGCTGCTTTAATGGGGGTATTAAGGAACGGATTTGTTCTGTTAGGAGTGTCAGCATACTGGCAGGTAGTGACAATAGGAGTAGTTATTATTTTATCTGTTGGCATTGATAGTATAAGAAAGCGTTAATAGAACTGGAGAGAAAAAGTATGATAACGATACTTGAATTAAAGGGAATATATAAATCCTTTTCAGGAGTCCATGTTCTAAGTAATATAAATTTATCATTTAACAAAGGAGAAGTACATGCAGTTGTTGGTGAAAATGGCGCTGGTAAAAGCACTTTAATGAATATAATTTTTGGAGTGTACCAGCCGGATCGAGGAGAAATTTTATGGAAGGGTAATAAAGTTTTATTAACTCATCCCCTAGAAGCGCAAAAAATAGGCATTGGCATGATTCATCAAGAAAGGGCATTATTACCTCACTTAACAGTGGCAGAAAATATTTGTTTAGGATATTTCCCAGAATCGCATCACGGGTTTATCAATTTTAAAAGTATGTATACAAAAGCTATAGAGATGCTAAAAACGTTTGGATTAGATAAAATTTATCCAAATCAGTTGGTTGGTAAACTAAGTACCTCAGAAAGGCAATTAGTTGAGATTCTTAAGGTATTGTTTTTAAAACCTGAATTAATTATTATGGATGAACCAACAGCTTCTTTAACATTGAGTGAATCTGAACGTTTACTTCAAGTTATAAAAGGTTTACGCGATAGAGGTGTTTTTGGCATAATGGAAGTGCAGAAAACGGCAGCCAAAAGTGCATAGTGTGGAAGCCATAAAAAAGGGCCTTGCCATCACGCTCTCGAATAAACCCTTCTGACTTAACCCAAAAGCAGGAGGGT
>Ga0247720_100082_pt1 | contig 45946 bp, 47 predicted proteins | sample MSEWel2015_12_15_FD_189078 | JGI IMG/M metagenome (GOLD analysis project Ga0247720, IMG submission 189078) | Subsurface sediment microbial communities from gas well in West Virginia, United States - MSEEL Well Study Marcellus 3H_2015_12_15 | ecosystem: Environmental > Terrestrial > Deep... | reverse complement strand
GGATCGAGGTACAGGGTAAAGCGGCACAGCAGCCCTTCTTCGGCCTTCACCTCCCAGGGGCCGCTCAAATCCCGCTCTATTGACACAACCACCGCGTTTCCCTCTTCCCGGACGAGTACCGTGTTAACCAGCGAATCGTAGACGCTGTAAGTGCCGGCGGGCATGTTGAGGGCCGCAGGCGAGAAAGTGAGGATAAGGTGCGGGCCGTCTTCGCGGGCGGAGAGCTGGGGAGGTCCCAGGAACTCGGACACCAAGAGGGAACCTGCCGTAAGGTGAGTGTCGCCGGCCTGCGATAGATGGCTGCGCAGGTTGACTAGGAGGGGAGTGGGCACCATCCGTGTCACCCCCGGGGTTTTTTTTACTACATACTTATTCCCGCACAGGCCGAAAACTGCCGGCCGTGCGCGAAGTCGACGGCGCCAAAGGCGCGGGGAAGGTGGCAACGGGCCGGAAAAAAATCTTAAAAAGTTCGGCAGGATACCTGACATAAAACCTTGTCTGAGCGGAGGAACAGGAGTTATAATAAGGCCATGTTTAAGAGGTTACAGCGCGCTGTAAGAAAACCTCACATAGTCCGGGGAGGGATACGCGTGGGTGACGTCGACCAGCACACACCAGTCTATCCAATCGGGGTAGTCCGGCAGCTGACAGGTCTTACCGACAGGCAAATTCGCTACTATGAAGAGACGGGACTGGTTATCCCGGCCAGAACGGCTGGCCACCAACGCCTATACTCGCCCTGGGAGGTTGAACGGCTTAAGGAGATCAGGGATCTTCTGGCCGAGGGGTTCACCATCAAGACGATTAAAGCCCTTTTCAGTCGCCGGGGAGAGAAACCACCGGCCCGGCACACCAGCCTGCCGTACGAAGATGCCGAGGTTTACTTCCGCGCCGCCGGGCAGGCGGGCCGTTCGGTTATTCTCTCCGAATCGCGAACGAACACACCTTCGCCCGGCCGGACCAAGGCCACAGAGTTGGTACGGCAGCAGGAGCGGGTGAACCGGAATGCCGATTTCGGGCGCCATGCGCGTTAAATGAGGCCCCGGTTCACCCCTGGGGCACTTAGACGACGGGGAGGAAGAAGCATGCGTAAACTCACTGAGTCTGATGTCCTGAAAATCGCTAAGGACGAGAAGATCGAGACCATCTTCTTGCAAATCACCGACATCCTGGGGACGACCAAGAACGTGGCCATTCCTTTTAGCCAACTGGAAAAGGCCCTAAACGGCGAGATTCAGTTCGACGGTTCCTCCATTGAAGGTTTCGTCCGCATCAACGAGTCGGATATGAACCTCAAGCCCGATCCCTCCACCTTCGTCATCCTGCCTTGGCAAAACGGGAACGGCGTACGCACGGCGCGCCTTATCTGCGACGTCTACAACCCCGACGGCACGCCCTTTGCGGGAGACCCGCGTTACGTGCTAAAGCGCGTTATGGCCGAGGCGGCCGAGCTCGGTTACACTATGAATGTGGGACCAGAGCCGGAGTTTTACCTCTTCGAGCGCGACGAGAAGGGGCGGCCGACTACCATCACCATGGACCAGGCCAGCTATTTCGATCTGGCGCCCATCGACTTGGGCGAACATGCGCGGCAGGACATGGTGCTGGCGCTCGAACAAATGGGTTTTGAGGTTGAGGCCTCCCACCACGAAGTGGGCCCGGGCCAGCACGAGATCGACTTCAAATACGCCGACGCTTTGACCACGGCCGACAACATCGCCACCTTCCGCTACGTGGTGCGGATCATCGCCAAGGAGCATAACCTCCACGCTACCTTCATGCCCAAACCCATTTACGGCATCCCCGGCTCGGGCATGCACTGCCACACCTCGCTCTTTAAGGACGGCGTGAACACCTTCTACGATCCCAAGGGCAAGTACGAGCTGAGCACGACGGCCTTAAACTTCCTAGCCGGGCTTATGGAGCACGCCCGTGGTTTCACCGCGATTACCAACCCGCTGGTGAACTCCTACAAGCGGCTGGTAACCGGCTACGAAGCCCCGGTGTACATCGCCTGGTCGCTGCGCAACCGGAGCCCGCTCATCCGTGTGCCGGCGCGCCGCGGTGTTGGTACCCGCCTAGAACTCAGAAGCCCCGACCCGTCTTGCAACCCGTACCTGGCCATGGCGGTCATCCTCAAGGCCGGCCTGGACGGTATCAAGAGGGGCCTCATGCCGCCGGAGCCGGTCAACACCAACATCTACGACCTAACGGAGGAAGAGCGCCTGGAGATGGGCATCCCCAGCCTACCGGCGGACTTGGGCGAAGCGCTGGAGTGCCTGAAGAAGGACGACGTAATCAAAGAAGCTCTCGGAGACCACGTGTTCAAGCGCTTCATCGATGCCAAACAAATTGAGTGGAACCTCTACCGCACCCAGGTACACCAGTGGGAGCTGGACCAGTACCTGAACCTGTTCTAGTGGCGGTTGGCGTTTAGGTATAACCTATTGGCAATGGGCGTTTGGCGCTTAGGTAAAAAAGCGCCAAACGCTTTTTTCTTGGGCGCCAACCATCGCTTAAGTGGAAAGGTTGAAACTCCGGCAGACGATGGCCAAGAGCCCCAAGCCAAAAGCCGACAGCCAACCGCCAAAAGCCAACTGCCAAACGCCGAGTGAGTCAAGCACCAAAAGCAACCAACATACATAGCATGCGGGCGAGAGGAGGTGAGGCGGATGGTGGTGAAAATACCTCTTAGGACGCACCTCATCACGGAGAAAGACGACATCGTCCAAGTGGCCGAGCGTTACGCGGGACGGCTGGCGGAACCGGGCGATCTTATCGTCGTGGCCGAAAGCGTGGTGGCCATAACGCAGGGCCGCCTTTACCGCCCGGAAGAGGTCAAGGCGGGATACCTGGCCCGCTTCCTCTGCCGCTACACGAAGCGCCACGGAAGCCTGACTTCTCCCGCCACCATGCAGCTGGCCATGCGGGAGGTGGGTACGTGGCGCGTGCTGCTGGCGGCCGGCGCGGGGGCACTGGGACGCGTCTTACGCAAACCGGGTTTCTTCTACCGCGTAGCGGGGCTGCCGGTGGCGCTCATCGACGATGTGGCCGGCACCATGCCTCCTTTCCATTCCTATATCGTGCTGGGACCGCGCCATGCCGATCAGGTCGCCCAGGCTATCGCGGACCGGTTGGGTGTGGATGCCGTAATCGTGGATGCCAACGACCTGGGCAAGGTGGACGTGGTTGGGGCATCCTGCGGTGTTCCCCGCCGCCTGATTCCCGCCCTCCTCGCCGACAACCCGTGTGGTAATTACGAGCAGCAAACGCCGCTTACTTTGGTAAAAGACTACCGTACTCAGCTCAAAAGGAGTGAAGCTAAGCGTGAAAGATGACCTTAACCGTGCCCCGCTGGCCGAAGCGGTGGCCCGCTATGCGGCCGAAAAAGTGACGCGCTTTCATATGCCCGGCCACAAAGGTGGCGCGGGCATTTCGAAAAAAGCGTTGGAGATCCTAGGACGCCGGCTATTCGAACTAGACATAACCGGCGTTGAGGGCATGGACGACCTCCTACAGCCCACCGGCGTCATCCGGGAGGCCCAAGAACTCCTCGCCCGCGCCTACGGAGCCGATGCCAGCTATTTCCTCATTAACGGCACCTCTTCCGGACTGCAGGCCCTCATTCTAGGCACCTGCAACCCGGGCGATGAAATCATTGTTCCCCGCAACATGCACAAATCCATGGTTTCCGGCGTGATTTTGAGCGGGGCCCGCCCGGTTTTCGTTTCTCCGGAGGTAGATGCAGATTTGGGCATCGCCTTGGGCGTAACCCGGGAGCGGGTTGCGGCCGCCTTGGACGCCCACCCCGCCGCCCGCGCCGTCTTCCTCATCAACCCCACCTATTACGGTACAACCTGCGACCTCGAGCCAATTGCTGCCCTGGCCCATGCCAGGGGGCTCCCGCTTCTCATCGATGAGGCCCATGGACCCCACTTTTACTTTCATGAGGCCTTGCCTCCCGGTGCTCTCACCCAGGGGGCAGATGCCGTAGCCCAGGGGGCGCACAAGATCCTGTGCAGCCTTACCCAGAGCTCCTGGCTGCATGTTAAGGGGGAACGCATAGACCGCGGGCGGCTGCAGGCGGTGCTGGCGGTGCTCCTGAGCACCAGCGCCTCGTACTTGCTTCTTATGGCGCTGGACCTGGCCCGCCTGCAGATGGTGGAAGAAGGGCACGCCCTCCTTACGCGCACTATCGAGCTGGCCGAACGGCTGCGGCGCGGCGTGCGCCGGCTGCCGGGGCTCCGCACTTTTGGCGAGGAGTACGTCGGCCGGCCCGGCGTAGACGGCCTCGATCCTACCAAGGTGACGGTCTCAGTAAAAGGGTTGGGGCTTACCGGCCAGCAGGTGGAGCTTTATCTGCGCTACCGGCACCGCATCCAGGTTGAGCTTTCCGACCTTTACAACGTACTGTTCATCGTCGGCCCGGGGAACACCGAAGAGGACGTGGATCACCTGCTCCGGGCGCTGGGCGAGCTGGTGCGGGAGCAGGCGGGGAAGAAACCGCGGGCGGAACTCCCTCCCGCGCTCCCGCCCCAACCGCGCCAGCTCTTGACGCCGCGCGAGGCCTTCTTTGCCCCGGCGGAGAGCGTTCCGCTCGCTCAGGCCCGCGGGCGCATCAGCACGGAGACGGTAACCTGCTACCCGCCCGGCATTCCCATCCTCTGCCCCGGCGAGGAGGTTACGCCCGAAATAATTGAGCATATTGAGCTAATGAAAAGGAATGGTTATCGCATCCAGGGACCCCAAGACGGAGGTTTAACTAGGTTACGGGTGGTTAAAGAGTAAGCCCAGGCCAGGCCTGGGATTCTTTTTTGGGATACTTTCCGGGCAACCAGCAACAATAAAAACGAGGAAAGCCTTGTACCTAGAGGGGAGGTGAAGGAAATGAGAAAAAGGGGAAAGAGTTTCCTCGTTTGGTTGTTGGTGCTTCTGACCATGGCGCTTCTGGCCGGTTGCCGCGCGCCGGCCCGTAAACCTTTGCCCTCGCCGGCTCCGAATACGCCTACTCCTTCGGAGAATGCGCCTTCTCCTGCACCTACTCCAAGAACGACTCCTGCTCCTGCGCCTGCCCGCCAGCCCATGCCTACGCAGCCGGCCGATGTTGCCAGGTTACAGGATAAGTTGGCTGCCGAGGCGGAGAAGGTTCCCGGCGTGCGGCGGGCTTGGGTGGCTCTCACGGGCACCACTGCCCTGGTGGGGGCCGAACTAAAAAGCGACGTGCCGCGCGGCCAAGGGGATGCGGCCGGAGTGAAAAACGAGATCGCTACTCGGCTAAGGCGGGCGGAGCCCAGGCTTACGGGGGTGGCGGTGGCTACAGATGCCGCTTCCGTCGCCCGTATCCGCAAGATTGCGGAAGGAATCCGCGCCGGCAAACCAGTTTCCACTTTTACCAGGGACCTGAACGACTTGATGCGGAAGATGGCACCCGGTGTGAAATAAATCTCTGGGCCATATAAAGTAAGCGAACCCGGGGAAGCCCCGGGTTCTTTTTAGGGAGTACCGGCCAGCGCCACTTCGGCCGGGGAAACGGGAACGAAGTTTGCCCGGCGCTCGGTCCAGAGGTCCTGGAGGAGGGCATGGCCGGCATCCATCCCCTGAGCGCCTAAAAGAAGAAGGAGGTCGCCCGGCCGTATCCGGTTGAGGGCGGCGGCGAGGGCTTCTTTCAGGTCGGGGAAGTGGAGGGAAGTGAGGCCACAAGCGCGGAGGGTGGCGAAAAAGGCCGCTTCTTCTTCCGGCGTAACCGTATCGTTCGGTCCCACGTGGTAGACGGCGTTGGTAGTGATAAGGGCATTAAAGCTTAACCTTTGTGCCCACTGGGCTATGACCAGGGCGTTGATGCGATTTACCGCCGGGCCGCGTCTGCCGCGCAGGGCATAGACTACCAGGAGACGCCGGTAGGGCAAGTGGGTTACCGCGGCAAAAATGGCCTCAAGGCTGGCCGGGTTGAGAGCGGTGTCGTCTATCACTGTAACTTTGCCCAGGCGGTAGACCTCCAGGCGGCGCTCGACACCGGGGAAGGTGGCCAGCGCCTTCGCGACGTACTTCGCTTCTACCCCCAGCGCCAAAGCCACGCCGGCGGCAGCGGCTGCGTTGGCCGCGTTGTGCGCTCCCAGAATTCTAAGGCCGAGGGGGAGGGTGAGGGGGGCAACGGTTAGGCTGTGGGTATGGACCGGCCGGCGGATGAGGAGGGTGAAGCGGGTTCCGCCCGGTTCGTTCGCCAATTGGGTAATCTGGAGGTCGCTTTGGGGATGACAACCGAACGTCACGACGCGTGCCGACAGGTTCTCAAGCAGGGTACGCGCCCCCAGGTCGTCGCAGTTTACGAAGACGGTGCGGTCGGGAGCCAGCATGTCGAGGAAGCGCTTTTTCATGGCCATATATTCCTGGAAGGAAGCGTGGGTATCCAGGTGATCTAGAGTGATGTTCGTGAGCACGCCAAAAGAAAAGCGTAGCCCGTGGATACGCCCGGTTTTAACTCCCTGGGAAGAGACTTCCATAACGACGAAGCGCAGCCCTTCCGCGCGCATGGCGGCCAGGTGGGCCTGGAGCTCGTCGGCACCCGGGGTGGTGAGGTGGGCCGGAAAGACGGCGGTGCGGTACTTGACGCCTACCGTACCAATGAGGCCGGTTGGGTGCCCGGCGGTACGTAAGATGTGTTCGATCATACAGGCAGTAGTAGTTTTACCGTTGGTACCGGTAACGCCGACCACCTCGAGGGAGCGGGAAGGGTGCCCGTAGAAGTGTGCGGCGAGCTCGGCCAGGGCCAGGCGGCTGTCCGGGACGATCAAGCAGGGAACAGGGATCGCCTGCTCTTGGGCCTCGGCTACTACTGCCACGGCGCCCTTTAGACAAGCTTCGCCGATGAAGGCGTGCCCATCGAAGCGGCTGCCACGCACGGCAACGAACAAGTCGCCGGGCTTAACCAGGCGCGAATCACAGGTTATCCCTCGGACGCACAAGGGAGGGACGGCCAGCGGATCGTACCGAAGCAGGGCGGCCAGTTCTGGAAGAGGGACGCCCATAACTACAAGTCACCTCCTTAGCCGAAACACACTGCTATATAGTATTTCGTCCTCCGCGATTCTGCTGCTCTTGACAAGAATTGCCGGCAGAAAATACACGGGGGTGCCTGTCGGAGCGCTAAAGGGGGGATAGGGGGTGCGAACTCGCTACCTTGCGCTGGCTCTTATTGCTCTTCTCACGCTGGCCGGCTGCTTAGGGCAGGAGCGGGTGGCCGACGGCGTTACGCTGGAAGGAACGCCGGTGGGCGGCTGGACTCGCCGGCAGGTGGAGGCGGAAGTACGCCGCCTGGCCGCGCGCGACCCGGCAATCCAAGTGGCCGAGACGGTGGAGGCCGTCCTCGCTGCCGATCCGGGGGCGCGCCTTAAAGCCCGCCGGCGGGGCATCGAGGTGCTGGCGTCCTACTCCACGCCCATTTTGGACAGGGACCCCAATCGCGTCCATAACATCCGCCTAACCGTAGCCAAACTGGATGGACGCGTCATCCGCGCCGGCGAAGTTTTTTCCTTTAATGAAGCGGTGGGGGAGCCTGAAGCCGCGGCCGGTTTTCGCCCGGCCACCGTGCTGGACGACAACGGGCGCCCACGCAAAGAACTGGGCGGCGGCATGTGCCAGGTTTCTTCCACCCTTTACAACGCAGCCCTCGAGGCCGGGTTTAAGGTGGTCGAGCGGCACCCACATGCCAAACCGGTAAAGTATGTTCCTCCGGGCCGGGACGCCACGGTTTACACGAATCTCGACCTTAAAATCAAGAACACCAGCGGGCGCCCGGTGATGATTCATGGCGCTGTAATGGGAAATAGGGTAACGCTTTGGCTTCTCGCCAGGTAGGGCAGAGGACATAACCCTCCTTCGCCCTGCGTAAGATCAGAAAGAGAATGCAGGGAGGAGGAGAAACCTTGTCCCTGGCGCAAGGCGTGGCGCTGCTTTTTCTTTCAGGTGCCCTCACCAAGGTCCTGGGCCTCCTTTACCGCGTCCCCTTAAGCTACCTCTTGGGGGCGGAAGGCATCGGCCTCTACCAGATGGCCTACCCCGTCTTTACCGTAACCACCGTCTTGGCTACGGGTGGGTTGCCCACGGCCGTGGCCAAGGTTATGGCGGAACACCTGGCTCTCGGTAGGGAGGACGACGCCTGGCTTGTTTTTCGCGTCGGCCGGCAGGTGCTCGTGCTCCAGGGGTTGCTTCTGGCCCTTCTTCTCTTCGCGGCGGCACCCACCTTGGCCGCCCAGATCCTGGGAGATCCTCGTGCCCGGCTTCCCCTGCAGGCTTTGGCTCCCGCCGTATTTCTCCTGGCGCTGGAGGGGAGCCTTAAGAGCTACTTTCAAGGGCGCCAGATGCTCGCGGTACTGGCTGAGGCTCAGGCTTTAGAGCAGCTCTTCCGCGTTCTCACCATGCTTGGGTTGGCTTTTCTCCTTCTTCCCCGCGGACTAGAATATGCCGCCGCCGGGGCTACGGCAGGGGCGGCCGGAGGCGCGGCCTGCTCGGTACTTTTTTTTGAGTGGCGCCGGCGCCGCCTGCCCAAGCTGAAGGGAGGCGGCAGGGGGCTTAGCTGGTACGCTTCGCTGCGCCGGTTGGAACATACTGCCCTTCCCGTTATGTTCGGCTCTTTTATCATGCCCCTCATGCAGATGGTGGATGCCGCCATCGTGCCGGTCCGCCTGCAGGCGGGAGGGATACCCATGCGCACGGCTACTGCTCTGTTCGGGCAACACGCAGGCATGGCCCTCTCCTTGGTCGGCATCCCCACGGTGGCGACGACTGCTCTGGCTACGGCGCTGGTACCTTCACTGGCTGCGGCAGCCGCCCAGGGCGACCGCCTTGGGCTCGTCCGGCGAACGCGCCAGGCTATCGCCCTTACCCTGGCCATAGCGATTCCGGCCACTCTGGGCTTGTATGCCTTTCCCACGGAAATCTGCACGGTGCTTTTCAACACTCCGGAGGCGGCTGTACCCCTTCGCTACCTGGCCTTCGGCACGATTGGGCTTTGCCTTATGGAAACCACGGGAGCCGTGCTGCACGGACTCGGCCTCGGACACTGGGCCGCCCTCGCTGTTTTCTTGGGCGGTGCGGTAAATGCCGTCCTCGACTACCACCTTTCGGCGCTACCGTCCCTAAACATCAAAGGAGCCGCTCTCGGTACCGCTTCGGGCTTTACGCTGGCGGCCATGATTTCCCTAGCCTGCTTGAACAGGCGGGTCCCGGGCTGCTGGAGTTTTCAGCTGCTAGTGGCCCCCTCGCTGGCAGCTACGCTAATGGTAGCGTTTGTGCGCTGGGTGCTGGGCCACGCTTTGGGCTGCGGTTTGCCCCTGGCGGCCGCCACGCTGGGGGCGGTGGGCGCCGGGATTGCCTTTTACGGGTTTCTGGCCCTAGCCACCGGGATTATTCCTGCCGGCCTTCTTCTACGGCCGCCCCACAAGCCGACTTGGTAACGTTAAAGAAAAAGCGGGCGAACGAGCAGGAATCGCCCGACCTTTAGCGAAGTTTTTCTTTAATTGGGGAAAAGCCTCACCCACACGTACCGGGACAGGGGGGGAGCCAATGGCCTACGAACCCAAGTGGCGGAATGAGCTCACCGACCAGCTTTGCTTGGCCTTCTTGGCTTTGCGCACTCCGGAAGAATGCTGCCGGCTGCTGGAAGACATCTGCACCATAAGCGAGATTCAGGCTCTGGCGCAGCGTCTGGCGGCGGCGCGTATGCTCCGTGCAGGCTATACTTACGACGTAATTGCCGAGCGCACGGGAATGAGCACGGCCACCATCAGCCGCGTAAAGAAATTCCTTTATTACGGTGCCGACGGTTACAAGCTGGTCTTAGACCGGTTGGAGGCGGAAGGAAAACTGCCGCCTTTGCCGCCCCCAGAGCCCGGAAGAAAGAGCTAAACGCCCGCGAGGGCGTTTTTTTAATGCCCCAATTCCGTTGACAGGTGGCTCTTACTCGTGCTACACTACAGCCAACTTCATTAAGTTACCGTTTTAGCATACTAATACATTAAAGCAAGGAGGGTAAAACGTGGAGCCTGCCGGGGTTCAGTTGCCGCAGGGAGTACATGATTCCGGGCCAGACGAGGCCGAGCTCCGCCGGGAACTGGCCGACCTCTGGAGCCGGTTGTTCGATCGGTGGGGTTACCGGGAGGTGGTCCCCCCCACCTTTGAGTTTTACACCACCCTGGCCTCCGGTTTTGCCGGGCAGAAGGCGGAAAGGCTTTTCCGCTTTTTCGACCGCCAGGGGCGCATCTTGGCCCTGCGACCGGACTTCACCACCCCAATCGCCCGCCTGGCGGCCACGAAATTGGCCGACGAGCCCCGGCCCCTTCGGCTCTGGTACTTCGGGTCGGTGTTTCGCGTCGAGGAGCGCCATGGGTACCGGAGTGAGTTTACGCAGGCGGGAGTGGAGCTCATCGGCGCCGCCGGGCCGGCGGCCGATGCCGAAGTGGTCGCCTTGGCCGTTACGGCTTTGAACCGGGCCGGGGTGGAGGGTACACGGGTGAGCCTCGGCCACACAGGCTTTCTCCGCGCCCTGCTGGCAGGGCTGGAGCTTACGCCCGGGGAAGAAGAGGCGGTGGTGACCGAGCTCACCCGCCGGAACCTGGTCGGTTTAAGGGATGTTCTAGGCGCGCTGAATCTCGACGAGAAACAGCTGAAAGCCCTGGCGGAGCTTCCTCACCTTTTCGGCGGACCGGAAAAACTTGCGGCGGCCTCCCGCCTGGCGAAAAAGAACCGGCAAGCTGAGGCGGCCCTCGACGATCTCGCCACCATCGGCAGGCTCTTGGGGGCCTACGGTCTGGGCGAACGCGTTTCTTTCGACCTAGGACTCGTGCGCGAGCTGGATTACTACACAGGTATGGTGTTCGAGGTGTACGTGCCCGGTTTCGGCTATCCTTTGGGCGGCGGCGGCCGTTATGACGGCCTGACGGCGCGTTTTGGGCTTCCCGGGCCGGCTACCGGTTTTGCGCTCGGCGTCGAGCGGGTGCTCTCCGTGCGCGAACGGCAGGGGAAGGCCGGCTGTGTTAAGCCGCCGGATGTCCTAGTGGTTGCCCTGCCGGGTTGCGAGGGTGCGGCGGTCCGGGAAGCCTTACGCCGACGGGCGGAAAGCCGCGTGGAACTGGCCACAGACCCAATGGATGAAAGAGGGGCAGTAGCCTACGCGCGGGTGCGGGGAATTGGGCGCATCGTTTTGGTGGGAAATGGAGTGCAGGAAATCGAAGCTGCGGTGGACTAAAGAAAGGACGACGCTCATGACGGCGCTTTTCCTGGCTTTACCTACGGGCAGGCTTTTGCCCGAAACGCTGGACCGGTTAGAACAGGCCGGAATTGATGTGCGCGCGGTGCGGGCCGACGGCCGCCGGCTTATCTTTCCGCCGCAGGGGGAAAACCCCGGGTTTTTACTGGTAAAACCGGCGGACGTCCCGGTGTACGTGGAGGCCGGCTGTGCGGATGCGGGAATTGTAGGGAAAGACGTGCTCCTCGAGACGCCCCGCAATGTTTGCGAGCTGGTCGATTTAGGCTACGGCTTCTGGCGGCTGGTAGTTGCGGTGCCGGCGGAAAAGAAAAAGTGCTGGCCGGGCGATCTGCCGCTTAATCTGCGCATTGCCACCAAGTACCCCCGCTTGGCCGAAACGTACTTTACCCGGCGTGGGCGGGCGGTGGAACTGATTTACCTCCACGGTTCGCTGGAACTCGCCCCCCGCGCGGGTTTGGCGGACGGCATCGTCGATCTCGTGGCCACAGGGCGCACGCTGGCCGCCAATGGGCTGGTAGAGGTAGAGGAAATTACCCGCGGCAGCGCCCGGTTGGTGGCGAACAGCATAAGCTTTCGCACTAAGAAAGAGGCGCTCATGCGGCTGGTAGCGAAGCTGGAAGAAACCAAGGGGAGGGGTGAGGGCCATGTTTGAGGTCCGGGAATGCCGAGAGGTACCGCCGGAACTCAGGCGCGGCGGCCGCGCGTTCTGGCTGGCGCAGCGCAAGGTGGAGGAGGAGGTCAGGGCCATTATCGATCGGGTAGCGCGGGAAGGGGATGCTGCGCTCTCGGCCTTGAGCCGCGAGTTGGACGGCGTAGAAACTCCCGCCACCGGGTTTAGAGTACCCCTGGCGAAGCTGGAGGAGGCGGCGGCCGCCGTTCCGGAAGAGCTCAAGAAGGCCCTTCTTAAGGCGCGCGACAACGTGGCCCGCTTTTCCGCTACCCGGCCGGCGAACACCTTTACGTTCAACCCGGCCGGAGCGTTCCTGGGCACCTTGTCCCTGCCGCTTAGGCGCGTCGGGGTCTACATACCCGGCGGGCGGGCGGCCTACCCGTCTTCGGTGGTCATGAACGTGGTCCCGGCCCAGGCGGCCGGGGTAGAGGAGATCGCCCTGGCTACGCCTCCTGCCGGCGGCTACGGGCACCCTTTGATCCTAGGGGCTGCCTACCTACTGGGCGTGCACGAGGTGTACGCGGTGGGAGGAGCACAGGCAATTGCGGCGCTGGCCCTGGGGACGGAGACGATCCCGGCCGTGGATAAGGTGGTCGGTCCGGGAAATGCCTACGTGGCGGCGGCCAAGAGGCTTCTTTTCGGTTGCGTGGGGATTGATTCTGTGGCGGGGCCCAGCGAGGTGCTGATTGTGGCGGATGAATCCGCCCGGGCGCCGCTTGTGGCGCGGGACTTAATTGCTCAGGCGGAACACGATAGCGAGGCGCGGGCATATCTCGTTACCACCTCCCGACGCCTGGCGCAGGAGGTGGCCGCGAGGGTAGAGGAGGAACTTAGGTCCCTGCCCCGGGCCGGTTTGGCCAGGGCGGCGCTGGCGGCGAGCGCGGCCTACGTGGTGCCGGATCTTACGACGGCGCTGGCGCTGGCCAACGCTTGGGCGCCGGAGCACCTGGAGCTCATGGTGGCCGACCCGTGGGCCCTCCTCCCCCACGTGCGAAACGCGGGAGCCGTATTCCTGGGGCCGTTTACTCCTGAGGCGCTCGGGGACTATGTGGCCGGGCCCAGCCACGTTCTCCCGACTGCCGGCACGGCGCGCTTTGCCTCCCCCCTTGGGGTGGAGCAGTTTCAGAAGCGGGTGAACGTCGTGGCCTACGGGCGGGCGGCCTGGACGGCGGATGAGCCGGCGGCGCGTGTCCTGGCCCAGGCGGAAGGCCTGGCGGCGCATGCGCGCGCTCTGGAGGGGAGGGGGTAGCATGGAGAGGCGCTGCGAACTTGCGCGCTCTACCCGGGAGACCCGGGTAAGGCTCACGCTGGCCCTGGACGGGCAGGGAAAGGCAGACGTGCGGACGGGGGTCGGCTTTTTCGACCACCTTCTTACCCTGTGGGCGGCACACGGAGGCTTCGACGTTAGGGTGGAGGCCGAAGGGGACACCTGGGTGGACGACCACCACACGGTCGAGGACGTAGGCCTTACCCTGGGTGCGGCCTTCGGGCGGGCGCTGGGGGAGAAGCGCGGAATTCGGCGCTATGGGGCGGCCCTCCTTCCCATGGATGAGGCATTGGTGCAGGTGGCGGTAGACCTCTCCGGGCGTCCATACCTACACTACCACGTTCCTTTTCCTGTGCTTCAGATCGGGAGCTTTGCCGCCGAGCTCGTGCCTGAGTTTTTGCGGGCCTTTGCGGGCGAAGCCAAGCTCACGCTTCATGTTGATCTCCTGCACGGTGAAAACGGCCACCACATCGCCGAGGCCGTCTTCAAGGGGTTGGGGCGCGCCCTGCGCGAGGCGGCGAGTATCGACCCAGGGGTGCAGGAAATACCTTCCACTAAAGGAGTTCTTTGATTCCGGCGTGCGCCGGAGGGCCTTTGAGGGTGCCGCGTGGTGAAGAGGAGGGAGACGCGGTGATTGCTGTGGTAGATTACGGGATGGGGAATCTCGGCAGCGTAGCTAAGGCGCTGCGCGCCCTGGGTGAAGAGGTGCGCATTACTTCGGACCCGGCGGAGATCGCCGCCGCCCCAGGGGTGATACTTCCGGGCGTGGGAGCCTTCGGCGACGCCATGGCCGAGCTCAAGGCGCGGGGGCTGGTGGAGACGCTGAAGGCGGTCGCGGCCGACGGGCGGCCTTTCTTGGGGATCTGCCTCGGCCTGCAGCTTCTCTTTAGCGCCAGCGAAGAAGGCGGGTACTGGCAAGGCTTGGGGATTCTGCCGGGAGTGGTTAAAAAGCTCCGGGGCCGAATCAAGATCCCCCACATCGGCTGGAATTCCCTTACTTTTCCGCGGCCGACGCCGCTTTTTCAGGGGGTCGGCGAGGGAAGTTATGTGTACTTTGTCCATTCTTACAAGGTGGTTCCGGAAGATGAGGCGGTGGTGGCGGCCCGGGTGAGCTACGGTGAAGACTTCACCGCGGCGATTTGCTCGGGGAATATCTGGGGCGTCCAGTTCCACCCGGAAAAGAGCAGCCGGGTGGGGCTGACCGTCCTGCAAAACTTCGCCCGCGAGGTGAAAGCATGCTCGTGATCCCGGCTGTGGATTTAAGAGGGGGTGCCTGCGTTCGCCTCTACCAGGGCCGTTTTGAGGCCGAGGTTTACCGCGGCGACCCGCTCTCGGCCGCAGGGCGCTGGGCGGCGGAAGGTGCCCGGCGGCTGCACGTGGTGGATCTCGACGGGGCGCGGGAGGGCCGGCCGAGGAACGTTGCCGTGCTGGCCGAAATGGCGGCCGCCTATCCGGTGGAGATTCAGTTCGGCGGCGGCCTGCGGCGGCTGGAGGACTTGGCTAGGGCGAGCGCGGCGGGAGCGCGCCGGCTCATTCTGGGCACGGCGGCGGTGCGGGATCCGGAGCTGGTGAGGGCTGCCGTAAAGCTCTACGGCGAGGCAGTTCTGGTTTCTCTCGACGTGCGCGACGGGTACGTTCGGACGTGCGGCTGGGAAGAGGGAAGCAGGGTAAAGGCCGTGACCCTGGCGCAGGAACTTACGGCCTTGGGCGTGCAGGGGTTTATTTACACCGACACCTCGCGCGACGGCACCCTGGGCGGCCCCGACCTGGACGGTGCCTGCGCCGTGGCACAGGCCGCGGGGCGACCGGTGCTGGTGGCCGGCGGCTTCGGCGGGCTAAAAGACGTGGAAAAAGCGGCGGCGCGGGAGGGCGAGGGCATCGCCGGTATTATCCTCGGCCGGGCGCTTTATACGGGCGCTATAGCCCTCCCGGCGGCGCTAAAGATTGGTGAAGGGAGAGAAGTGCATGCTCGCTAAAAGGGTCATTCCCTGCCTGGACGTAAAAGGCGGGCGGGTGGTGAAAGGCACCAATTTTTTTCACCTGCGCGACGCCGGCGACCCGGTAGAACTCGCCGCCTACTACGACCGGGAAGGCGCCGATGAACTGGTGTTCCTCGATATCAGCGCTTCGCAGGAAGGACGCCGGGCGCTTCTTGACTTGGTGGCGCGGACCACAGAGGCGGTCTTCATCCCCTGCACCGTAGGCGGCGGCATCCGCACCCTGAGCGACATCCGCGCCCTCCTTTATGCGGGTGCCGATAAGGTGTCCATTAATACGGCGGCGGTAGAAAACCCGTCCTTGATCGATGAGGCGGCGGCCCGTTTCGGGAGCCAGTGCGTTGTGGTGGCCATCGATGCCCGGCGGCGGCCGGCCCCCGCTACCGGCTGGGAGGTGTTCACCTACGGCGGTACGCGGCCGACGGGGCTGGACGCGGTGGCCTGGGCCGAGGAGGCGGAGCGGCGCGGCGCAGGTGAAATTCTCCTCACCAGCATGGACCGGGACGGAACGTGTGCCGGGTACGATTTGGAGCTTACGCGGGCTGTGGCCCGGGCGGTGGGGATCCCCGTGATCGCCTCGGGCGGGGCAGGGACGCCGGCCGACCTGCTCAAGGTGGTACGGGAAGGCGAGGCGGACGCCGTGCTGGCGGCCTCCATTTTTCACTACGGCCGCTACCGCATCGCAGAAGTGAAGGAATACCTGGCCCGAGAGGGGGTGCCCGTGCGGTGGACGAGGGAGTGAAGATAAAATGGGACGAGCGTGGCCTGGTGCCGGCCGTGGTGCAGGATGCGGCGACCGGCCAGGTGCTGATGCTGGCCTACATGAACCGCGAAGCGCTGCAGCGCACCCTGGAGAGCGGGCGTACCTGGTTTTACAGCCGCTCGCGCGGGGAGCTTTGGCCTAAGGGTGAAACCTCCGGTAACCGCCAGGAGGTGCGGGAAGTGGCCTTGGACTGCGACGGGGACGCCATTCTGGTGAAAGTAGAGCAAAAGGGTGCCGCCTGCCACACGGGCGAGCGCTCGTGCTTTTTCCGGCGTCTGCGCGGGGAAGCCGGGCTCGGCCCGGAGCTCATCGGCGAGTTATGGGCCGTCTTCCAAGACCGCGCCCGGCGCCCGCGCGAGGAGTCGTACGTGAGCCGCCTCCTCGCCCAAGGGGCCGACCGCATCCTAAAGAAGGTGGGGGAAGAGGCTGGCGAGGTAATCATTGCCGCCAAGAACGGGGACAAGAACGAGCTTGTCTGGGAGCTGGCAGACCTCCTCTTCCACTCCCTCCTCCTCACCTTTGCCTCGGACCTCACGCCCCAGGATGTTCTGGCCGAACTGGCCCGCCGCCGGCACTAGGTAAAGGGAAAAAGGAAAACCGGCGGCCGGTGTCGAAAAGGAAAAGACATGACCGAATAGGGCTGGTAACGGCAGGAACTGGAGGATTTAGCATGGATTTACTGGCAGGGCTTAATCCGGAGCAGCGCCGGGCGGTGGAGCACGACGCGGGGCCGCTCCTTATTTTGGCCGGGGCCGGGAGCGGCAAGACGCGTGTCCTTACCCACCGCATTGCCTACCTCCTGGAGCACGGCGTGAAACCGGAAGAGATCCTGGCCATCACCTTCACCAACAAGGCGGCCGGCGAGATGCGCGAGCGCGTGGAGAGGCTGATCGGTGCGCGTGTGGCCGGTATCTGGCTCGGCACCTTCCACGCCGTGTGCGGGCGTATATTGCGGCGGGAAATCCCCCGCTTGGGGTACGGCGCCAACTTCGTCATCTACGACAGCGACGACCAGGTTAGCCTCCTTCGGCGCTGCCTCCGGGAGGCAAACCTGGACGAGAAGGTGTACAACCCGCGCACGGTGCAGTTTCTCATCTCCCGGGCCAAGAACGAGCTTGTCGGCCCCGACGGCTTCTACAGCTATTGGCTGCGCGCGGGTGAGCACGACTTTAGCGGCTTTTTTCTCGAACGGGTGGCCAACGTCTACCGGGCGTACCAGAGCGCCCTCAAGGCCAACAATGCCCTGGACTTCGACGACCTCCTGCGCCTCACCGTAGAGGTTCTCGAAACCTGGCCGGACGCCCTGGCTTATTGGCAGGAGCATTTTTCCCACATCCTGGTGGACGAGTACCAGGACACCAACCACGCCCAGTACGTGCTGGTGCGGCTCCTGGCCGCCCGCCACCAGAACCTTTTCGTGGTGGGCGATGACAATCAGTCCATTTACGGCTTCCGCGGGGCGGACATCCGCAACATCCTCGAGTTTGAGCGCGATTTTCCGCAGGCAGAGGTGATCAAGCTCGAGGAAAACTACCGCTCCACGCAGACCATCCTGGACGCGGCCAACCATCTGGTGGCCAACAACGTCCATAAGAAGGAAAAACGCCTCTGGACGGCCAACGGCCGCGGCGAGAGGCTGCGCCTTTATTCCGCCCAAGACGGCGAAGATGAGGCGCGTTTTGTAGTCCAGGAGGTGAAACACCTCTTGGGACGGGGCTTCGGGCTGAAGGACTGCGCCGTGCTGTACCGTACCAACGCCCAGTCCCGCCTTCTCGAGGAAGCCTTCTTACACGAGCGCGTCCCGTACCGCATCGTCGGCGGCCTGCGCTTCTACGAGCGGATGGAGATTAAAGACCTTCTGGCTTACCTCCGGCTCCTGGTGAACCCGGGGGACACATTGAGCCTGGAGCGGGCCATCAGCACACCCCGGCGCGGGATCGGGCCGCAGACCCTGGCACGCCTCCTCGAGTTTGCCAAGAGCGAGGGCCTCGATCCGGTGGCAGCGGCTGCCCGCGGCGCGGCCATACCGGGCCTCAGCAAAAAGGCGGCGGCCTCTTTGACCGACTTCGGCGAGACCATGCAAAAGCTCAGCGATCTGGCGCTCCACCTTCCCCTTAGCGAGCTCGTAGCCCAGGTGCTCGAGCGGACGGGTTATGCCGCCCACCTGGCCTCTGAGCGCACGCCGGAGGCGGAGGGCCGTCTGGAAAACCTGGATGAATTTCTTTCCCTGGCCAAGCGCTTTGAGGAAACGAGCGAGGATGCCTCTCTCCCGGCTTTCTTGGCCACGATTGCCCTTTACACCGAGCAGGATAACTACGACGAGGGGGCCGAGGCGGTCACGCTCATGACCCTGCACAGCGCCAAGGGGCTGGAATTCCCGGTGGTCTTCCTGGTTGGGCTGGAGGAAGGCCTCTTTCCGCACAGCCGCTCTCTGGAGAGGGAAAAAGATCTGGAAGAAGAACGGCGCCTGTGCTACGTGGGCCTTACCCGCGCCAAGCGGCGCCTGTACCTCACCTATGCGCGCGAGCGCTACCTTTACGGGGGCGCCAGCCTCACCACGCCTTCGCGCTTTATCTACGAGATACCGGAAAGCCTGGTTTGGCGGGTGGTCCGGGCTGGCCAGGAAGAGGACGGGCCCTCAAGCCCCGCCTCGCAACCGGCCAAAGGGGCAAAAAGACGGTCCGCACCGGTGGGCGCCACCCAAGCGGATGGGGCGGACGGGTTTCGGCCGGGTGCGGCCGCAGGCCCTTGGCGGCCAGGCGACCGCGTAGAGCACAAGAAGTTCGGCGCGGGCACGGTGGTGCGCTGCCGCGGCGAGGGCGAAGAGGCCATCATCACTGTCGCTTTTCCCAATATCGGGGTCAAAGACCTGGCGGTGCGCTATGCTCCGCTGAAGCGGCTCTAGGGTTGCGCTTCGGTGCAGCCGAGTTTTCTCAGCGTCCGGCTTTCCGGCGTGCGGCTTGTTCTTCGAGGCTGATTGGTTATAATAGAAGAAACAGGGAAAAGGCCCGAAGGAGGGTCGAGATCTTGTCCGACGTTGCTGCTCGGGCGGCAGAGCTGCGCCAAAAGCTGGAGTACCATAACTGGCGCTACTACGTTCTCGATGATCCCGTGATCACCGACAGCGAATACGACCGGATGCTGCGCGAGCTTATAGAGCTCGAGGAAAAGTACCCGGAGCTTAGAACGCCCGACTCGCCTACGCAGCGCGTGGGCGGGGCGCCGCGTCCGGAATTCGGCACCGTGGTGCACCGGGTGCCCATGTTCAGCCTGGCCAATGCTTACAGCGAAGAGGAGCTCCGGGATTTCGACCGGCGTGTTCGCGACCTGGCCGGAGAGGCCAAGGTGGAATACGTGGTGGAACTTAAAATCGACGGCCTGGCCGTCTCGCTTACCTATGAAAACGGCGTTTTCGTGCAGGGGGCGACGCGGGGCGACGGGGTGACGGGCGAGGATATTACCGCCAACCTGCGCACCGTGCGCTCGCTACCGCTCCGGCTGCGCGAAGAGGCCGGGGCCCCGCCGCTCCTGGAGGTGCGCGGAGAGGTGTTCATGCCCAAACAGGCCTTTCTGGAGCTCAATGCCCGGCGGGAAGAGGAAGGCGAGCCGCTCTTCGCCAACCCGCGCAATGCCGCCGCCGGATCACTGCGCCAGCTGGACCCCAAGGTGACGGCTGAGCGCTCGCTCGACACCTTTCTTTACGGCCTGGGGGCGATGGAGGGCCTGGAGCTTTCCACCCACTGGGAGCTTTTGGCATTTCTACGCCGGGCCGGGTTCAAGGTTAACCCGCATATCCGGCTCTGCAGCAACATCGAGGAGGCCATAGAGTACTGCCTGAATTGGCGGGAGCGGCGGGCCGAACTGCCTTATCCTATCGACGGGTTGGTGCTCAAGGTAAACAGCCTGGAGCTTCAAAGGGCGCTCGGCACCACGGCCAAGAGCCCGCGCTGGGCGGTGGCCTATAAGTTTCCGGCGGAGCAGGCCGAAACCCGGCTGAAAGAGATCGTGGTGAGCGTGGGGCGTACCGGGGTCCTTACGCCTACGGCCGTCTTCGACCCGCCGGTGAAGCTCGCGGGAACAACGGTAAGCCGGGCCGTGCTTCATAACGAGGAGATAATCCGCGAGCGCGATATACGGGTTGGCGATATCGTCTTAGTGGAGAAGGCAGGGGATATCATCCCCGAGGTGGTAGCCTCCCGCCCGGAACGGCGCACGGGCGAAGAAAAAGTTTTTACCATGCCGAAGAAGTGCCCGGCCTGCGGGGCAGAGGTGGTGCGCCTCCCGGGCGAAGTGGCCTATCGCTGCCCGAATGTCTCCTGCCCGGCCCGGCTGCGGGAGAGCCTGATTCACTTCGGTTCGCGCGCCGCCATGGATATCGATGGGCTGGGGCCGGCCGTCATCAACCAGCTCCTCGAACGGGGACTGGTGAAAAACGTGGCCGACCTCTACCGCCTTCAAGCGGAGGAACTGGCGAAGCTCCCGCGGTTCGGCGCGAAGTCCGCCGCCAACCTTATCGCCGCCCTGGAGGAGAGCAAGAGCCGCTCCTGGGACCGGCTCCTTTATGCCTTAGGCATCCGCTATGTGGGGGCCACCGTGGCCAAGACCCTCGCCGCTCATTTTCCCGATTTACGCTCGCTCATGGCGGCGAGTAAAGAAGAGCTTACGGCTATTCCGGGCGTAGGGGAGAAGGTGGCGGCCAGCTTGGTGGAGTTCTTCGCCGAGCCCCAAAATCGGGCCACCATCGAACGCCTGGCGGAAGCGGGGGTCAACATGAGCGGGCAGCGGAAGGAGCGGGCCGGTCCGCTCGCCGGAAAAACCTTCGTGCTTACCGGCACCCTCGCCGGTTTCACCCGCGCCGAGGCCCAAGCGGCCATCGAGGCGCGGGGCGGCCGGGTGACGGGGAGCGTCAGCCGCGCCACCGACTACGTGGTGGCCGGGGAGAAGCCCGGCTCCAAGCTGGAGAAAGCTCGGGCTCTCGGCGTGCCGGTGCTTAGCGAGGAGGAGTTCAAAAAGCTTCTGGAGGCTTAAATTCTACCTCGAAAGCACTGAGGCCGAGGGCCATCCCCCGCAAGGCGCGTTACGTACCGCCATTAGAAGAACACAGGCGAGCGAGGGAGAGCGCGGGCGGTGTTTGAGGCTCGAAGGGCCGAGTTCTGCCCGCGCCCCGAGCGAGCCGAGTTCGTTCGTCCTCAGGTCGTTCGCGCCACCGGGGGATGCCCGAGGGCCGAGGTTTTCCGCCGTCTGGTGGTGCGGCTGCGGCATGGGCGTCTACCTTTTTTACCGAGCGCACGCAAACGAGAAAGGTTGGTGTTCTATGAAGATCAGCATGGCCGAGGTTGAGCATGTGGCGCGTTTGGCCCGCCTCGAGCTCACCCCGGAGGAAAAAGAAAAGTTCACTCACCAGCTGAACGATATCCTGGAGTTTGCCGCCAAGCTGCAGGCAATCGACACCGAGGGCGTTCCGCCCACCTCGCACGTACTTAACCTGAAGAACGTCTGGCGCGAGGATGAGGTCCACGACTGGCTCACCCAGGAAGAGGCGCTGGCAAACGCCCCGGCGGCCGCTGACGGTTGCTTCCAGGTTCCGCGCATCATTGAAGAGTAGAGAGGGGGAGGCGGCGTGGAGATCTACGACTTGACCGCGCACGAGCTGAGCCGGCTGCTTAAGGCCCGCGAAATAAGCGCGGCTGAGCTTACCGAGGCGGTGCTTGAGCGCGTGGACGAAGTGGAACCGGCGGTGCGCGCTTACGTCACCGTGACGCGGGAAGAAGCCCTTGCGGCGGCCAGGCGGGTGGACGAAGCCCGCGCCAGGGGTGAGGATCTCGGTCCCTTGGCCGGCATCCCGATGGCCGTTAAAGACAATATGTGCACGCGCACTGTGCGCACCACTTGTTCTTCGCGCATCCTGGAAAACTTTATACCGCCCTACGACGCTACAGTGGTCGAACGCTTGGCCGCAGCCGGCACGGTGATGATCGGCAAGACTAACCTGGACGAGTTTGCCATGGGTTCTTCCACGGAAAACTCGGCCTTCTTCACCACCCGCAACCCCTGGGATCTGGAGCGCGTGCCTGGCGGCTCCAGCGGCGGGTCGGCGGCAGCGGTGGCGGCAGGAGAAGCCGTTTTCAGCCTGGGCTCCGATACGGGCGGTTCCATCCGCCAGCCAGCTTCCCTCTGCTCCGTGGTGGGGCTCAAGCCCACGTACGGCCGCGTTTCCCGCTTTGGCCTGGTGGCTTTCGCTTCTTCGCTGGATCAGATCGGGCCTCTGACTAAAGATGTGACCGACTGTGCCCTGGTTATGAACGTCATATCCGGCTGGGACAAAATGGATTCCACTTCTGCTCCCGTGGAGGTGCCCGATTTCACCCAATTCCTCGGCCGAGAGGTAAGGGGACTTAAGATCGGGCTGCCGCGCGAGTTCTTTGCCGAGGGGATCGACCGGGAAGTCAAGGAAATAATCTTGACCGCCGTTCGGGTGCTTGAAGGCCTCGGCGCCGTGGTCGAGGAGACCTCGCTCCCTCATTCCGATTACTCCCTCCCGGTCTATTACATCCTGGCGCCGGCCGAGGCGTCTTCCAACCTGGCCCGGTTTGACGGCGTGCGCTACGGCCTGCGCGTGGACGCGCCGGACCTCATCAGCATGTACGGGCAAACGCGCAGCCGCGGCTTTGGTGCCGAGGTGCGGCGGCGCATTATCATCGGTACCTATGCTTTAAGTTCCGGGTACTACGACGCCTACTACAAAAAAGCCCAGCAGGTGCGTACCCTGATCAAGCAGGATTTCGACCGCGCTTTCGAAAAGTACGATGTGCTCATCACGCCTACTTCGCCGACCCCGGCCTTCAAGATCGGGGAGAAGGCGGACAACCCCATCCAGATGTACCTCAGCGACATCTGCACCATCCCGGTGAACCTGGCCGGCATCCCCGGGCTCTCCATACCCTGCGGCTTTACCGCCGAAGGCCTGCCGGTTGGGATGCAGCTCCTCGGTAAGCCCTTTGCCGAGGGCACGCTCCTTCAAGTGGCCTACGCGTACGAGCAGAGCACCGACCACCACAAGAAACGCCCGCCGTTAGCCGGGGCTGCCGGAGGTGAGAGGCATGCGTAAGGAAGACCTGGAGACGGTCATTGGCCTCGAGGTACACGTAGAGCTGGCCACGAAGAGCAAAATCTTCTGCAGCTGCAGCACCGAGTTCGGGGCACCGCCCAACACCCATGTCTGCCCCATCTGCCTGGGGCTGCCCGGAGTGCTGCCGGTGCTCAACAAAAAGGCCTTGGAGTACGCCGTGCGGGCGGCTCTAGCCCTCAACTGCGAGATTGCCCCCTTTAGCAAGTTCGACCGCAAGAACTACTTCTACCCCGACCTCCCCAAGGCCTATCAGATCTCTCAGTATGACCAGCCGCTGGCCTACGGCGGCTACGTCGATATTGAGGTGAACGGGGAAAAGCGCCGTATTCGGATAAAGCGCGTTCATCTGGAGGAGGACGCCGGGAAGCTCCTCCACGCCGGGGACGATATCGCCGGCGCCGCCACCAGCCTGGTCGATTTCAACCGTTCCGGCGTACCGCTCATCGAAATCGTCAGCGAGCCGGACATCCGTTCGCCGGAAGAGGCCCGCCTCTACCTCATGAAACTGAAGACAATCCTGGAGTACCTGGGCGTCTCCGACTGCAAAATGGAAGAAGGGTCGCTAAGATGCGACGCCAACCTCTCCGTTCGCCCGCGCGGCGCCAAAGAGCTGGGCACCAAAACGGAGATTAAAAACATGAATTCTTTCCGCGCCGTATTCAAAGGGCTGGAGTACGAAGAAAGGCGCCAAAAGGAGGCCCTGGCGGCCGGCGAAGAAATTGTCCAGGAGACGCGGCATTGGGACGAAAACCGTTCGGTGACCGTATCGATGCGGGGCAAAGAGGAGGCCCATGACTACCGTTACTTCCCTGACCCGGACCTGGTGCCGCTCATCATCGACCGGGCCTGGGTGGAGGAAATCCGCCGGAGCCTTCCCGAACTTCCCGATGCCCGGCGGGAGCGTTTCCAGCGCGAGTACGGCCTGCCGGCCTACGATGCCGAGGTACTTACGGCTTCGCGTACCCTGGCCGACTTCTACGACGAGTGCGTGCGCCTTTTCCCCGACCCAAAGGCGGTGAGCAACTTCGTCATGAGCGAAGTCCTGCGCCTTCTCAACGCCGAGGGCAAAGATATTGTTGATACGCCGCTTACGCCCCAGCACTTGGCGAAACTCCTCGGCCTGGTTAAGGAAGGGACCATCAGCGGTAAGATTGCCAAAGACGTCTTCGAAGAGGTCTTTAAGACCGGCCGCGATCCGGCCGAGATCGTGAAAGAGCGCGGACTCGTCCAGATCTCCGACGAAGGCGAACTTGCCCGCATCGTCGATGAGGTACTCGCCGCCAACCCGGCGGTGGTAGCCGACTACCGGGGCGGTAAAGAAAAGGCCTTCACCTTCCTGGTGGGCCAGGTGATGAAGGCGACACGCGGCAAGGCCAACCCGGCCCTGGTGAATAAACTGCTAAAAGAGAAACTCAGCTGATACTACGGGGCCCTTGGGAACTTTCCCACCACGCATAGCTCTCCTCCGGCCCGGTGAACCTAAGGGCGGAGGAGATTTACTTATGCCGATGAGCGAGGCACTGGAAAACGTAGGAATGCTGGCCGGGGAGAGGCTGCGCCTCAAACAGCTCCTGACCAAGCTTCTCGCCGATGTTTCCGACCAAGCCACCCAGGTGGAGCAGAACTTGAACCTTCTTCTGCCCGAAGTTGGCGAAGGGATAACCAGCGCCCAGAACAGCGCGGAGCTGGAGGCTGTGCTCCGGGAGTTGGCGAGGCTGCCGGCCGGCGCGCCGCAGCTGGAGGAGACCCTGGCCGCCGCCCTGGGTACCGCTTGGGAAGAGGAGAGGGCGCAGGCGCAATCTCGCGAGAAGGCCTTGGAGCAGTGTGTTGCCCAGCTGGTACGCGCCGTGCGCCTGAGCACCGTTCTCAAACGCCAGGCCTTCATCACCGACGGCCTGGCCAGGGCGCGGGCCTTGGTCAGAGAGGGGGGAAAGATGCCAAGTGGCGACTGTAGCTAAGTTGCTACACCTGCATGCATCAGACCTGTGGCTGGTGCTTCGAGCGGTGGTGCTGTTTGCCCTTTCGCTTACGGCCATCCGCTTCATGGGAAAGCGGACCATTGGCCAGCTTTCGCCCTTTGACCTTTTGGTTATCATTATTCTGGGGTCGGCCGTGGTCATCCCCATGGAGGACGAGAAGACCCCCTTCACTCACGGGTTGATTCCCCTGGTGCTCATCGCCCTCCTTAACTATCTCCTCTCCAAAGTGGTTCTCAGCAGCCGCCGCCTGGAAAATTTTTTGCAGGGCAAACCGAGCGTGCTCATTGAAAACGGCGAAGTGGTGACAAAAAACCTCAAGAAAGAGCGCGTCTCCATGGCCGACCTTCTGATTATGCTGCGTGAAAAGAACGTGACGAACATCGGGGACGTAAAGGAGGCGGTATTAGAACCCAACGGACAGCTCAGCGTTATCCTTAAACCGGAAAATCAACCGCTCACCCCTAAAGACCTAGGAATCAGCACGGCCCAAGGCCTTACCCCTACGGTGCTGGTGGAAAATGGAGAGGTAGTTTATGCCAACCTGGACAAAGTACGACTCAGTTTGGCGCATCTGGTTCGGGAGCTCGGCACCAAGGGTATACGGCGCCTGGCCGAAGTGCGGCGGGCGAGTCTGGATGAGTTGGGCAGCCTGAAGGTGGAGCTGAAAGAAGGGGGCGAACGTTAGTGACACCGCGCGGCGCCGAGAAAAAAGACAAGGTCAAGCCTCGAAGTGAGCAGGGTGGGGTTAAAGTGGACTGTTCGGCCCTGGAAAGGGAGCTCGGCACCAGCCTGGGACCGGTGCTCGATGCTTTTTCCCTCGGGATGAACGACAGGGAAGTGGCCGAGCTGGCCGAGCTTCCGGAAAGCCGGGTGAAGGATCTCAGGGAGCGCCTGGGCGGCGTGGGCAGCAACCTGGGCCTAGGCTTTAAGAAGCCGGTCTGTCGGCAAAAAGAAACGGGCGGCTCGCCGCCCGGGCAGTGACCGGTCCTCATTGTAACGGTGCGCCAGCCGGCGGCTGGCTCTGCCACTGGCTGAGGGATTCTTTTAGGTTCCCTACCAGCTGCTCGAGCTGGGCGTAAGTTTGTGCGTCCAGCATGGCGCTCTGGGCCTGGGCCAGGGCGGCCACCGCCTGCTGCAGGCCCTGGGCCACCTGAGTATCGGTCTCCCGGATTTGCTGGCGCAGCTCTCCTTCCACCTGATCTACCTGGCTGAGGTATGTTTGGGCCAGATTAGGGGTAAGGACTTGGCCGGCCAGCCCCTGTTGGATCGCACTGAGGCGGGCAAAGATCCGGTTAAGGCGCTGCCGGTCGGCCAGGGAAGTGGAAGCCTGATTCAGCGTAGACTGCGTGTTTTGCTCAGAAGTTAACTTTTGGCGGCGGGCGGTGTCCACTATCTGGCCTAGGAGTTGCCTGAGCTCATTTTGAGCCTGGGCCGCCGGCGTGCCGGCGCCCGCTCCGGGAAGCTGCTGGGCGGGGCTTTGGTCGAGCTCGCCTTCAATGTCGGCCAAAACTTCAGCTGTCTTTTCTTCAGCCATGAGCGTCGCTCCTTTACTTTCGGCGGCCGGGCGTGAGGATAGGCTGCCTCGGCTGCCTTGGTTTACCTAGCCTTAGTATGGCAAAAACGGACGTGAGTCAGGAAGGAAAGTTTGGCCTCGGCACGAAAGTATTACCAGAAAGATTGCTGCGAGGAGGTTGGAGCATGAAAACCTGGGCGAAAAGCGGCCCGGACAATACGCAGGCGACGGTGGAAGCGGCGGTTGCCCGGGCTAAAGAACTCGGGATAAAGCGGGTAGTTGTGGCCTCGAACACGGGAGAAACGGCCCGCCTGTTCCTGGACAAGGGCTTGGAAGTGGTCTGCGTAACCCACCAAGTGGGCTTCCGCGGCCCCAATGTGGACGAGATGGCGGCCGAAACGCGCAAAGAGTTCGCCGCGCGGGGAGTTAAAGTTCTCACTACCACCCATCTTTTCCGGGGTGTAACGCGCGGTATTGTGAATGCATATAAGGGCTTTGATCCGGCTATGGTGGTGGCCGATACGCTCCGCCTTTTCGGGCAGGGCACCAAAGTGGCCGTCGAGGTGGCGGTAATGGCCTTGGACGCCGGGCTGATTCCTTACGGTGAGGATGTGATCGCCGTCGGCGGTACGGGCCGCGGGGCGGATACGGCGCTGGTAATTCGCCCGGCTTATTCGGGGGAATTCTTAAAGACCCAGATCCGCGAGATCATCTGCAAGCCGTGGGAGACGGGGAAGTGACCGGGACCTTACCGGTGAGGCGCGGCCAGGAGGTGACGCTGGAGATTACCGACCTCGCCTCAAACGGTGAAGGGGTAGGGCGTTACCAGGGCTTTACCGTGTTCGTCCCCGGGGCCTTGCCGGGGGAAAGGGTTAAGGCCGGTGTTATTTCCGTCCAGAAAAGCTACGCCCGCGCCTTAGTACAGGAGGTACTCGCGAGCGCACCCGGCCGCGCTCTACCTGCCTGCCCCGTCTATCCTGAGTGCGGCGGCTGCCAGCTACAGCACTTAAGCTACCAGGCGCAGCTCAGCTTCAAGCAGCAGGTGGTGGAGCGGGCGCTGAAATACATTGGGAAACTGGAAAATGTGGAGGTTTACCCGACCTTGGGCATGGACCGGCCCTGGGCCTACCGGAATAAGGCCCAGTTCCCCCTGGCCCAGCGGGGAAGCCGGGTGGTGGCCGGCTTTTTTGCTCCGCGGAGCCACCGGGTGGTGGAGATAAAGGAGTGTCCTCTGCAGCACCCGCGGGCCAACCAGGCGCTCAAGGCCCTTCTGGCGGCGGCGAACGAGCTTAAGATCCCGGCTTACGATGAAGCGACGGGTTCCGGTTTTCTCCGCCATCTTTTGGTGCGGGTGGCCGTGCGGACGGGTGAGCTCATGCTTGTGCTCGTGAGCAAAGATAGAGACGTGCCGCAGCTTAAGCGATTAGTAGAAAGGCTGGCGGCCGGCGTACCCGGCCTGACAAGCCTCCTTCTCAATGTAAACCCGCGGCAGACGAACGTCATCCTAGGAGAAGAGTGGCATATCCTGTGGGGCAGGCCGACCATCAGTGAATACCTGGGGCCTTTTCGCTTTCGGATATCCGGCGGGTCTTTTTTCCAGGTTAACCCGGCACAGACGGTAAAACTTTACGAAAAGGTCATCGAGTACGCCGCGCTTACGGGAAACGAAACGGCGCTCGATGCCTACTCGGGGATCGGCACGATCGCGCTTTTTCTGGCGGAAAAGGCGCGCTATGTGCACGGCATCGAAGCCGTAGAAAGCGCCGTGGAAGATGCTCGCCTAAACGCTAAGGAGAACGAGATAGAAAACGCCCAGTTTCACCTGGGCGAGGTAGAGGAAGTACTGCCTCGCCTTCTGGCCGGCGGCATCCGGCCGAAGGTGGTAGTGGTCGACCCACCGCGGCAGGGTTGTCGGCCCGAGGCCTTGGCCGCCCTGGCGGCGCTGGCCCCGGAGCGCTTGGTGTACGTCTCCTGTAACCCGGCCACCCTGGCGCGCGACTTGGGCCGTTTGGCCGGGCAGGGGTTCAAGGCGGTCAAGGCCCAGCCCGTGGACATGTTTCCCCAGACTTACCATGTCGAGGTCGTCTGCTTTTTGGAGAAAGTGTAGCTTTAAGTGGCGAGACCGGCGGAGTGCGTAGTATCACCGGCGGGAATGTTACGCCGAGACCGGCGTTAACGCGGGGGCGGCGAAAGGAGCATCAATAATGAACGCCGAAAGACTTAAGGAAAGGCTGGAAGAATACCGGCGGGCGGTGCTCAGGCTCAAAGAAGCCGTTGAAGAGGACGAGTCGAATCCGCTAATATATGATGCGGTCATTCAGCGTTTTGAATTTACCTATGAGCTGGCTTGGAAGCTGATCAAGGCCTATCTTGAATACCAAGGAATGGCCGTTGTCAATTCGCCTCGGTCGGCCTTCAAAGAGGCTTTTGCGGCTGGGTTGATCTTCGATGGGGATGCTTGGATCGACATGATTAGTGACCGCGACCTGACTGCCCATACGTACAATGAGGAACGGGCAAGAGAGATTTACACCAGGGTACGGGAGAAGTATCTCGACCGATTTGTAGCGCTTGCCTCCAGGCTGGAGGAATTGATCAAATGAACTTTGGCCTACCGGAGCATATTCTGCATGCAATCATTAGGGAACTCGAGAAGAGGGAGAACGTTACGCGCGCAGTTATCTTTGGCTCGCGGGCAAGGGGAGATTATAAATACAATTCAGATATCGACCTTGCCGTATGGTGCGAGGGCGAACTGCCGCCCGATCTGCGCTTAAATTTGGATGAGGCGGCGGGGATCTACAAGATCGATGTTGTAGACATGAACGGGCTAACGAGCGACAAGCTCGAGCGGCGGATTGAGGAGCAGGGGGTAGAGGTTTACCGGCGAAGGCCCGGGACGGCTGGAAGCTAAGGCTTATTGCGGCCCTGCCGGGACTGCCCGGCGGGCGGTTGCGCAACCCGCCCGAGCACCACATCCAAACCTTCCGCCATCTCTGCCGCCAGCTCGAGGGCTACACCACCCGCTCCTACCTCAGTTTTTGCACCATCTACGGCAAGGTGAAGAAGAACTTCAGCCGGCGTGCCAAAGCCGGCTGGGAGTTTCCGGAATTCTCGGAACAGCTGAAGATCCAGCTCGCCGAGCACCTCGCCGACATTGCCGCCGCCCACGGCATCCAGGTGTACAGCTGCTGCAACGATTTTCTCGTCGGTCCCAAAGTGAAAAAAGCGCACTGTATCGATGCCGGCCTGCTCGCGCGGCTCTTTGGCCTGGACGAAACCCTTTACAAGGTGCGCTCCACCCGGAACAAGTGCGGCTGCTACGAAAGTACCGACATCGGCACCTACGGCACGTGCCGCCACCGCTGCCTCTACTGCTACGCTGCCGGCTCTCCCTCCGCCCGGTGAGATCTCGCCTACTAATTTTCCATGGAAGATGTTGAATTAGAGAAAAAGGATTAAGGAAGTGACGGCGATGGAAACGCAAGTAGACCGTGAGCTGGTTCGCCAAACTTGGCGCCGTCGAGCAGCCGAAAAGGCAGAAGAACAAAAGAAACGGCGAGAGGCTGCCCTGGCGAAAGCGCATCTCATCGCTACAAGGCTCAAGGAGGAGTACGGCGTGCAGCAAGTTTATCTCTATGGTTCGCTGGCGTGGGGGCGGTTCGGTGAGCACTCGGACATCGATCTTCTCGTTTACGGTTTTCCGCGTTCGGCCGATTACTGGACAGCCCTTGCGGCTATGGAACACCTGGCCGCACCGTATCCCATACAAATCGTCCTTGCAGAAAATGCGAGCTTTGCCCTGCGCCGACGGGTGGAAAAGGAGGGAATCTTGCTATGACGCGCAAGGAGTATTTACTTGTCCAGGCCAAGATTGCGGGTGAATTGGCCAATATAGAACAGTTGGAACGAGAACTAGTTACTCACGGTTTCTTAGGCAAGGGCAGAACTCCATTGCTTCCGAATGGCGACAGCTTTCAACTGCGCGCCTTAGGTTCTGTCCTTCATGACTTCTACGTAGCTGTGGAAAACATTTTCGAGGCCATAGCCAGCGAGATCGACGAATCTATTCCCTCCGGTCCTTCGTGGCACATATCGCTACTAAAACAGATGACCCTTGTAGTGCCCGAGTTGCGCCCGGCCGTTATTGCGAAAACAACGGCTGCAAAACTTGACAAATACAGGGCCTTTCGCCACGTCTTCCGTAACGTATACGGTTTCAACTTGGATAGTGACCGACTGCAAGACCTCCTCGCAGACTTCCCCGCTACCTTAGCTGCACTTCGCTCGGACCTTGAAGCCTTCCTGAAAGAGCTGGCTGCTCTCGCTTCTGATTGAAAGGCGTGGCGCGAGGAGGGGAGGTTAACCGGCGAAGGTCTGGGACGGCAGGTAGTTGAGCCTTCCCACGGCCTCGCCGGTTTTTCTCTTTACTCCCGCGGAGCGGGTTTTTCTTCGGGGATGATTTCGGAGAGGAAGTCGGCTAAGAGTTTTGCACTTTTAGGCGGAAGCTTTTCCAAAATGGCAAGAAGTCGAAGAAGGTCCGGGCGGCTAAGAAGCTTGGTCGCAATGGACTCCAAATGCGGTGGCAGGACTTCTTCGACTTCTTCGGGAGACAGGATTATGTGGGCTACAGGTACGCCAAAAAACTTGGCGAGTTTTCTGGCGTTATCGAGCGAGGGGCGTTTTACCCCCCTTTCGTAGGCGGAGATAAGGGTGAAGTGGATGCCGGTGGCCTGCTCGACGTCGTAAATGCTTGCTCCCATGGCTTTTCTTAGATCCCTGAGATTCTGTCCCGTGCGTCCCACGGGCACACCTCCTTCTAGAGATTTTGGAATACTGACCAGTTCACTACTTTCGCCTATTTTAGGCTCGGGCCTATAGCCCGATAGGCTATTAAGGTAGCCTGCCGGAGCAAGGGACAGCCTTAGGAAGCTAATTCGGCTCGGTGAGCCGACGCCAATTATAGCGCCGGCTGGGCGCGTTTGACGCCGCGGGGAAATTTGCCCCATAATATTCGACAAAGAGACGCTCTTCGACAAAGATCGCGCTTGCGGGCGTGGCACCATAACGGACTGAGGCTTGATAGCCGGGGAAAGGAGTTGGCGGGAACCGCCGAAAAAATGCGCGGCCTTCCCGGGCAAGGTCTTTTTTTTTGTCAATCACCGCCTATTGTACCTCGTTGGAAGTACGGAAGGAGGTGAGGTTCATGCCGGGCACAACCGAGAAGGCAGGCGAAGAGGCAGTAACTCCAGAAATGCGGGAGGTTCTAACGGAAGAAGAAATCGGCGCTCTCCTTGAATCCTTTGGGTTGAGTCCGGTACCCAAAGAAAGAGGCAAATGAAAGCCTGACGGAAAGCTACCATAAAGGCAATTAGCCCTCATTACGGCGAAAGGGGTTGGTATCTATGCCTGGAAATCCTGGGAAAACTTTAGAGCCTTTGCCGGTGGGGAATCGACCGGTGTACGGCGGCTCGCTGAAAACTGCGAGCAGTCGAGAAGAGGAAAGGAAAGAAGCTGAAGCGAGGCGGCGGCAGGCGCGAACGTTTGCCAAGCAGCAACAGATAGCCGAAAGGATTGCCAGCGCTACTGAAGAGCTTTCTTCAGGCGTGGAAGAGGCCTCCAGTGCAGTGCAGGAACTGCGCACCGCCATGGAGCAGATTGCCAGCGGGGCGCAAGAAGCGAGCGGCGCCACGCAGCAATCGCTGGCCGCCATCCGGGCCATCAGCGATTCGGCCGGGGTTGCCGTGAAACAGGCCGGTGAGTCTCTTGGACGCTGCCAGGCAATCAAAGAGCTCATTGTGCGTGTCTCGGACGACATTAGAGAGCTAATTGAAGGGGTTAATACCAACGCAGCGCGCAGCCAAGAATCGGCACGGCTAGTTGCCCAACTGGAGGAAGAAGCGGCCCGCATTGGCGAGATTGTGAAGACAGTGGTGGGGATAGCCGACCAGACGAATCTCCTGGCCCTCAACGCGGCGATTGAAGCGGCCAGGGCCGGTGAGCACGGCAGGGGCTTCGCCGTAGTGGCTGACGAGGTGCGAACCCTGGCTGAGACCTCGGAGAAAGCGGCCAGCGACATAAGAGAAATGGTAAACACCGTGCAGCAAGATGTGCGGACCGTGGCGGAAGCCATCAATAAGGCCGGCGAGGTGGCCAAGGGCGAAGCAGAAAAAGGCAGGGTGGTCGGCGAGGAGCTTGAAAAGGTCGCTGCCTCTATTGACAGGGTGCTGGAAGGAGCGACGAAAATCGAACAGCTAATGACCGAAGTGGAAAAAGCCATCGTGGAGTTCCAGAAGGGCAGCGAACAGATTGCGGCCACAGCTGAAGAGCAGGCCAGCAGTACGGAACAGGCCCTGCAGGGAGTAGAGCAGCAGGCGCAGGCCCTTGCCGAGATAAGCACCACCACCAACAACTTGGCCGACCAGGCCGACGAACTGAAACATTCTAGCGACTTGGCCAAATCGGCCGAAAGCCTGGCCGCCGCGGCCGAACAGCTTTCTTCGGCCATCGAAGAAGCCAGCCGCTCTGCGGACGAGATCAATGCCGCCCTGAGCCAGATCGGCAAATCGGCAGAGCAGCAGGCCGCCGCAGCAGAGCAGAGTGCGAGCGCCATCAAGCAGATCGAAAAGTCGATGGAGGTAGTTGCCAAGGTCGCCGAGGAATCCATCGGTACAACCAGGGAACTCAGTGATCTCTTAGCGGCGAACAAGGTAAGAACCGACGAACTTATCGAGGGGATCAAGCGCGCTGCTCAGACGAACCTAGAAAACGTTCATAAGGTGAACCAGTTGGAGCGCAACGCACGGGTCATCGACAAAGTGGTCGACACGATAGCCAGTGTGAGCATCCAGACGAACATGCTGGCCGTAAGCGGAGCGATCGAAGCGGCGCGCGCGGGCGAGTACGGGAAAGGGTTTGCGGTGGTGGCCTCCGACATCCGCAACCTTGCTCAGGAAAGTGCCCGCAACGCCGAGCAGATAAAAGAAATGGTGAAGGGCATCCAGGAGCAGGTCTTAAATGTGCTGCGCGACATCACCGCCATCGGAGAAGCGGTTCAGCAAGAGGCGGAAAAGGCGAAAAAGACTACGGCTGACCTCATGACCGTCGAAAGAGAGATGAGCCTGGTTGTTGAAGCAACAAACCTGGTGCAAAAACAGGCCAACGAAAACATGCTTAAGGTCGAGGAAGCAGCCAAAGGAGTTCAGCAAATAGCCACTGCTGCCCAAGAGGCCAGCAAGGCCGCTGAAGAAGCTGCCGCCGCCGCGCGCCAGCAGGCTGCCGGGATGAAAGAACTGGCTCAGGCCATCGAGGAGATTGCCGCTTTGGCCGACGAGTTGCAGCGGGGCTAGGAGAAAACCTGGATTGGAGGTAAGTACACGTGCATGGAGGAGACGCGCACGGCCAGGGACTGGAACAATACGTTGTGTTCCGCCTGGGACAAGAAAAATACGGCATTGCCATTCAAAACCTCGAGGAGATCATCCGCGTCCCCTGCACGGTCAGGGTGCCCCTGGCCCCTCCGCACGTCCGAGGACTTACGAACTTAAGGGGCACCATCCTCCCCGTTTACGACCTGCGCGCCCAGTTGGGGGTAAGCGGGACGGCTGACGACGAAAGCGGCCGGGTCATAGTAGTCAGCGCTGGAGGACGCCGGGCAGGGTACGTGGTCGACCAAGTTGACGGCGTGGTGGATATAACCAGCGACGTGGTAGAGGAATTTCGTGCGGCTAAGGGGAACGACGCCTGCGTGGCCAGGGCCGCACGCCTTGGCGACGGACAGCTGGTTCTCATCGTCGAGGTGGAAAAGATGCTTAGTCAGGCTGATCTGATGGTCAGGAAGGATACCGCCGGCGAGACCGTGCTGGGATCGACCGAGGCGGGGGGAGCGCGCGCCCTAGGTGGGGAGCAGCAGTTTCTTACCTTCCGGATCGGTCGCGAAGAGTATGCCCTGGACATAGCGGACGTTCAGGAAATAGTCCACATGCCGGAAACGTATAGCACCGTACCTGATGCACCGCCTTATGTGCTGGGCCTTGTTACTCTTCGTGACCGGGTCCTGCCGGTCGTCAGCATGAGGAGGCTTCTTGGCCTCGGCGGCGAGGTGGTTAGCGAAGGGAGATTGGTGGTGGCGTACGTAGGCGAGGCCCGGAAGGTTCCCCTAGGACTTTTAGTAGACAGCGTGGCGGAAGTACTCAGGGTAGAGGAGAAGGCCCTCGAAGCCGTGCCGGCGGTAATTCAAGAGAGTGCCAAGGAGCTTAAAGCCGTCTGCCGCCTTTCCGAAGAGAGGATTGTTTTTGTCCTGGATGCTTCGAAGCTTCTGGCGGATGCCGATTTTCTAAAGGCCTGGGAAGACCAGGGAACCGGGGAACAAGCCGAAATAGGGCGTGGGAGTTTAGAAGAAGAGTACCAGCTGGTAACCTTCTTGGTGGACAAAGAGGAGTTTGCTTTGCCCGTTGATTGCGTGCGCGAAATAATCCGCGAAGGGCGGCTGACCTTTGTTCCGAAGACGCGCGCTTACGTAAGAGGAGTGCTCAACTTGCGCGGCACTATCGTACCGGTGGTCGACCTAAGGAGTGTTTTCGGCCACGAGGGTAGGAAGGATGATTTCGACGGGCGCATCCTCATCTGCGAAGGCGACGCGTCCATTATCGGTTTGATCGTCGATGGGGTCAAAGAGGTAGCCAAGATCGGTGCGAGTAGGGTAGAGGATGCACCGAGTATAATTGGCAAGGGCGACGCCGGTGCCTACGTCACGAAGGTAGCCAAGTTTACCGAGGAGCGCAACGTCATGCTGCTCGACCCGGCACGCGTGTTAAATTTCGAAATCCAGTAGTGTCTCCTAAGCGAAGGGGAGACGGCGAACATGGGGCCAGTTCGGGTGCTTGTCGTTGACGACTCGGCGTTCATGCGCATGGCGATAAGGAGGATCTTGGAAGAAGCGCCGGACATCAAGGTAGTAGATGTGGCCAGGGACGGCGTTGAAGCCGTGGAGAAGGCAGTCAGCCTCCAACCTGACGTTGTGACGCTGGATATAAACATGCCGCGCATGGACGGCCTCACTGCTTTGTTCCACATTACGGCTCAAACCCGCGCCAAGGTGGTGATGATTTCCTCCCTCACCCAGGAGGATGCCCTGACAACACTTGAAGCGCTGCACCTTGGAGCGGTAGACTTCGTACCCAAACCGGATGGAACCGTGTCGCTCGGCATCGGACGCCTGGCCCGCGAGATAGTGGACAAGGTGAGGGCGGCGGCCCGCGCTCGGACTCCGGTGCGGCACCGGCACGAACCGGTCCGCAAGGAACGGCATACGCTGGGCCCGGCGCTCGGGCTGGACCGGGTGGTGTTTATCGGCGTCTCTACCGGCGGCCCCCAGACGCTGGAAGAAATTTTGCCCGAGCTCCCGGCCGATCTCGCCGCCGCCGTTATTGTGGTCCAGCACATGCCTCCTCGCTTCACGTCAAGTTTAGCTGCCCGCCTGGACCAATACTGCCGGCTTACTGTACGCGAGGCTGAAGAGGGCATGGAAGTGCACAACGGCTTGGTCTTGGTTGCCCCAGGAGGGCAGCATCTCCTGTTCAGGCGGCAGGGAGGAAAGCTAATCTGCCGCCTGTCCCATCAGCCGGAGGACAGCGACTTCAAACCCTCAGTCGGCGTAACCCTTCAGGCCCTGATGGCGGCCTTCGATCCCCGGCGTACAATTGGCGTCATGCTTACGGGAATGGGCGATGACGGTGCCGACGCCATGGCCGAACTCCGGAGGCGGGGTGGCTGGACGGTAGTGGAGAGCGAGGAGACGGCGGTTGTATGGGGCATGCCCAGGGCGACGATCGAACGCGGAGGGGCTGATGCAGTAGAGCCCAGCTATCGAATTGCCGAGACTATCTGGCGGAAAGTGGGGAGCAGGTAAATGTTAAAAAGAGAAGCGGGTACCCAAGGCAGGATCGAGGCTGCGTTAAGATCGGGTGAGAGCGGGTTACAGCCTTTTTGCCGGGAAGAGGGTGCGTAGGAGGGAACGATGAGATTTGAAACAGGCGGATTTCGACCGGCTGCGAGAGTACATATACCGCGAGTCGGGGATCTACTTTGAAGACAACAAGCTGTACTACGTAGAAAAGCGTGTCCAGCAGCAGATGGAAAAATACAAGTTTGCCGATTTGGCAACCTATCTAGGAGCCCTTAAATTTGATTCAACCGGGCGCATGCGCCAGGAACTCCTTAACCAACTCACCGTAAATGAAACTTACTTCTTCCGGGAGTACGACCAGCTCAAGTGCCTGGCCGAAGAAGTAATCCCCCTTTGGGCAGAGGACGGCCTGGAGTCTAAAGGGCTGAAAATATGGTGTGCGGGGTGTTCTTCGGGGGAAGAAGCCTACACCATCGCCATTGTGATGCAGGAGATGTTGCCGGGCTTTCCGTGGGAGATTCATGCAACGGATATCAACACGGAAGTGCTGACGAGGGGCGCGAGGGGCATCTACAACTACTATGCGGTCCGCCAGGTGCCGGAAGCCTACCTGAAGCGCTACTTTGTCCGCGTCGGGGAAAGTTATGCGGTGTCCGCCGAGCTTAAGCAAAAAGTGAAGTTTTACCAGCTGAACCTGGTAGACGAGACGGCCATGCGGAACATGCGCGGGTTTCATGCCATTTTCTGCCGAAACGTTTTGATCTACTTCGACGATATTTCCCGCCGGCGGGTGGCCCTACATTTTTATCGGGCTTTAGAGCCCGGCGGTTATATATTTTTGGGGCATTCCGAATCGATGAGCCGGATATCCACGGTTTTCAAGCCGGTGCGCTTCCAGAACGCCATAATTTACAAGAAAGAAAAGGGACACGAAGAATGGCCGGAGTCCGCACAGCCGGGGTCGGCTTTCCCCCGGCAGGAGCGGTAGACCCAGAGGCGCTTGAAGGGGTGTGCACCATGTTCGGTTGTAGGAGTGCCCGGATGGAAGGTGAGGAATAGGATGAAAAAGGAGGGAATGATTGTAGAGTTCTCTGGCGAGGAACTGAGCGCCTGCGATTTGTGGCCGCTGCTATGCGAGATCGAGGAGAAGAACTGGCTCAACCGCCTCGCGCTTTCAAGAGGCGAAGGGTGTCTCAGTATGGAACTCGTCTCCGAGGACTGCGTGCCGGCCGTAGTAGAGCTGGCCGAGGCCTGCTTGCGCGGTGTGGCGGGTGGGGCGAAGGCCGGCTCGGCCGTTACCGATGCGGCCCACGAACTCCCCGACACGGCGACGGTTAGGATTGAACGCGAAAGGATCGACAAGCTTCTTTCGCTTACGGGAGAGCTCATAGTCGCCAGCAACGGCATTGCCCACCTGGCGCGGCGGCTGGAAGGGGCGGGCCTTCCCTTGGAAGTCGTAAGGCAGTTCAAGGAGTACCAGAACGCCCTCAACCGGGTAGGTTGGGAGATCCAGGATCTAGTCATGGAAATGCGCCTCATGCCCGTAGGGCTTGTTTTCGAACGTTTCAGGCGGGTCGTACGAGAGCTGGCCCAGGAGCTGGGGAAAAAAGTGCGGCTCTCTATCCAGGGGGAAGAGGTAGCGGTAGATAGGAACGTGGCGGCGACAATATATGAACCCCTTCTGCACCTGGTGCGGAACGCCATCGACCACGGACTGGAGAGACCGGAGGAAAGGGCGAGGAGCGGAAAGCCCGAAGAGGGGGAGCTCACCCTTAGAGCTGAACGCAGCGGCGAGCGGGTGATAATCGCCGTAAAGGATGACGGCGCCGGAGTGGATGTGGAAGCCGTGAAGCGCAAAGCCGTGGCCGGCGGGCTTATCGGCCGGGAGGAAGCGGAGAAGATGACCGAAACGGAGGCCCTTCAGCTGCTTTTTGTTCCCGGATTTTCCACCAAAGATAGGGTAAGCCAGGTATCCGGGCGCGGCGTGGGTATGGATGTGGTTCGAGACACGGTGGAGGGCCTTGGCGGGAGGGTGGTGCTCACCAGCCAGGCTGGGGCCGGGATGGAAGTCCGAATGGAGCTGCCGATCACCATGAGCATAACCAGGGTCCTCTTAATCGAGTGGCGGGGAAATCTGTACGGGATACCGGTAAGCGAGGTCAAGGAGATAGTCAGGCTTCCTGCAGCGAGGCTGCATGTACTGAAAGGCAGAGAGGTTGTAAGCCTGCGCGAAGGGACCTGCCAGGTGGTACGGCTGAACCGGCTTTTCGGCGATACTAATACGGATGGAGCGGACGAAGTTACGCTCTTAGTCCTCCTCAGGGGCATAGCCGTGGTCGTGCCTAAGGTGCTCGGGCAAGAGGATGTGGTGCTGAGGAGCCTCCCTGGGCAGCTGGCCGGGGCAGGGCTCTTTTCCAACGTTGCAGTGCTGGGGAACGGTGACATTGCCCTGGTGTTAGATTCAGGTTTACTGGCTAAAGCGGGGTGAGCCTATGGCTTTGGACCTCATGCGCGAGTTTTTGAACGAAGCGGAGGAACAGCTGAACGAATTTGAGCGCTTGGTTCTAGAGCTCGAGGAAAGCGGCCCCGGTGGGGATAGGATCAACTCTCTCTTCCGCATTGCCCACACCCTCAAAGGGTCGGCGGCGTGCGTAGGGCTCAAGCCCGTCGCCGAATTCGCCCACAGGATGGAAAGCCTGCTTGATGCTGTGAGGAGCGGCAGAGCGCAGGTCAACCAAAACGTATGCAGCCTGCTCCTTAAGGCGGGTGACGTTCTCCGGGCGATGGTCTTAAAAGGGGAAGGTGTGCCGGGGGAGAATGAAGTTCTGCAGGAACTCGAATCCGCTCTAAACCCGAGCGCCAGTTTGGGAGGGAGCACCGGGGAGACTCTGCGGCTTCTCGTGCGCGTGGCGCTCGACAGCAACGCTACCATGCGTGCCGCCAGGGCGTATGTGATCTTAAAGCGGCTCGAAGAACTGGGCGAGATAGAATTCGCCAAGCCGGCCGAAACCGAGCTGGTGCGTGGGGATGTGGTTCCGGACGAGGTGGTGGTAGAACTGAAAGGTAAAGCGGAGGGAAGGGAGGTATACGAAGCTGTGGCAGGTTGTGCCGAGGTGAAAGAAGTGGACGTACGGCACCTCGTCCAGGCCCGCGGCCTGAACTGGGAGGAGGTTGAGCGTCGCTGCCGGGAGCTTGCATCTTTGGGGAAGAAGGTGGTCTGCGAACTGGAGCCGGCTTACTGCCGTTTGGACGGAGCGGCTATCAGGTTTATCCGGGCGGCGCTGGAGAACGGCTGGATGCTGTTTTCAAAGGAAGAAGTTGCCAGGCGCGTGTTAAGTCGGTTCAGGCTGGCGTAGACGGCACTTTACCCGGAGGAGGGCTTGAGGAACAGGAAAATTTGCGAGGCTGCTTTTCCCTCTTTAAGCCGACCGGGCCTTTATTATTTTTACGCCCCATAAGGGCTATGTAGAGAAACTTCTAAAGAAGGAAAATGACGGCAACACGTTGAAGATAGCTCAACAGAAACATGCGGGGAGGGACAGTTTTGGAGCTCAAAGGCAGCAAGACCGAAAAGAACCTCTTGGCGGCTTTTGCCGGTGAATCCCAGGCGCGGAACAAGTACACTTACTTTGCTTCGGTGGCGAAAAAAGAGGGATACGAGCAGATCGCTGGAATCTTTCTGGAGACGGCGGAAAATGAAAAGGAACACGCTAAGGTATGGGCGAAGCTCCTCGGCCTGATCGGCGATACTGCCCAGAACCTGGAGGAAGCGGCGCGCGGCGAAAACTATGAGTGGACGAAAATGTACAAGGAATTTGCCCAGACTGCGCGCGAAGAAGGCTTCGAGCACATCGCCAAGGTGATGGAGGAAATTGCCGAGGTGGAGGCGGCTCATGAGGAAAGGTACCGCAAGCTCCTCGAGCGCCTGCAAGAAGGTACGCTTTTCACCCGGAGCGCGCCCATCAAATGGCGCTGCCGCAACTGCGGCTATATCCATGAGGGGACCGAACCGCCCGAGGTGTGTCCCGCCTGTGCCCATCCCCGCGCGTTCTATGAGCCGGCCGCCGAGAATTACTGATCCCGAGGTATGATCAGGGGCCCGGGAACAAATCCCGGGCATTGTTTTTGCCCGCCCGCGGCCTGGTTGGTCCTCCCTGGGCGAGGCGGCCTGCTTTTTCGGCACGGCAACCGAACTAACTTCTTGGCGCCAGGACGAAGCGCCACGGCCGTTTTGCCCACTCGCCCGCGTAGTCCACGTTGATGCGGGGTGTAGTAAGAATCTCCTTCGGATCCACGCTGCGGCCGGGGGTAAGGAAAAGTTCGTCGCCGGTCAGGTCTAGGCCGTACTGAGCCCGGGTAATGCCCAAGGCCTGGCAGAGTTTTCCGGGACCGTCGGTTAAGGTGCGCAGTTTGGCGGGGTTGGCTAGGAGCTTGGCGAGGGCTTCCGGGGCTAGTCCGCGGCGGCGCGCCATAAGCTCAATCCCTTCGGCCGGTTCCAGGGCGCGGATGAGCACCGCCTGGGGCTGACCTTCCTCGGCCACGACCACGTTGAAGCAGTGGTACATCCCGTAGATAAAGTAGACGTAGGCATGCCCGGGCGGGCCGAACATGGCTCGGGTGCGCTCGGTGGGCCGCCCGCCGTAGGAATGAGCGGCTTTATCCTCCGGGCCCATGTAGGCTTCGGTTTCTACTATGTAACCGCTGGTTAGGCCTTCCGGCGTAACGTGCACCAGGAGTTTTCCCAAAAGGTCCGGGGCCACCTCCGTAGCCGGACGGGCGTAAAAGCTGCGCGGCAGTTTTTCCACTGGTCAAACCTCCGTGTTTAGTCCTAAAGGCTTAATGAAAAGCCTTCTCCCGCTAGTGGGAGGAAGGCTTTTCTTCAAGGTGCTCACTCAGTTTATCCTTAAGATCCCATACCTGCAGGTGGGGTACTGGGGCAAAGTGCTTGCGGTTGGTAGTGAGGATGGGAATGCCTAGTCTCAGGGCGGTGGCGGCAATAGAGGCATCTGGTAAGCTAATGGTGATCCCACTGCGCCTAAGTTGCTGCACCAAGAGCCCGGCCTTCTCTGCTAGAGATTGATCAAAAGCAATTACTCTAACGCCATCGAAAAACGCACGGGTTGCTTTGATTTCCCTTTCCTTTGCGCCCTGCCAAACTTCAAGCACCGTTATGGCAGAAACTGCCAACGGCCCTTTTTCCACCAGGTGAGAAAGTAAAGACGTAACTTCCGCCAGGCCGCGCAGGCAGGCGATTACCACCCCTGTATCAAGAAGGCACGACGGCTCAGTTGACATCCCTTTGCCACCCGTTTCTTAGGTGTTCCACGTAGTTAGAGATGTCTGCGAGGGTTTTTAAGTCGGGGTGGTTCTCTTCTTTCCAGGCACCGGCACTAGACGCCAAAGCTTTGCGCGTCCGTTCGCGTTCGATATATTCCCGCAGTCCTTGAGCAATGAACGCGCTGAGGTTTGAGGTGAGCTTACGCATTTCCTCAACTAGGTCGGCGGGTAGGGTGACGGATACCTTGACGGTTTTCATTGTCCTCGCCTCCCATCCCCATCATACTACCTAATGATCCTACCGTCAAGGCATACCAGGCGGGTACGCGCATAATAAACTCAGGCGGCGAAGAAACCGACGGTGCTCTCACTTTTCCTTGACAATTCGACCTTCTTTGATGACCAGCCGCACTTCGCGCACGGCTTTGATATCGTCCAGGGGGTTACCGGCGACCACGACCACGTCGGCGAGCTTACCCGGCTCCAGGGTACCCACCTTGTCGGCGATGCCGAGGAGCTCGGCGCTGACCCGTGTCCCGGCTTCCAGGGCCTGCATGGGGCTCATGCCGTTCTCCACCATAAGTTCCAGCTCGAAGGTGTTGGCCCCGTGCTCGTTGAACGGGGTACCGGCATCGGTGCCGAAGGCGATCTTCACCCCGGCGGCCAGCGCTTTTCGGAAGCTGGCGAGGTGGGCTTCGATGACGTCTTCCGATTTTTTCACCGCGTAGTCGGGTATACCGGCCGCCCGCCCTTTCTTGACGATCCAGTAAGGTGCCACCAGGGTAGGAACCAGGTAGGTTCCGTGCTTCAGCATGAGCTCAATAACTTCGTCGGTAAGGAAGATGCCGTGCTCGATGGAGGTGATTCCGGCGAGGACGGCGTTTTTGATGCCGGTGGCGCCTTGAGCATGGCTGGCGGTGCGGCGGCCGGCCTTGCCCGCTTCTTCCACGCCGGCCTTGAGTTCTTCCAAGGTAAGCTGCGGCGACCCGGGTTCCACACCGGGAGTCATGACCCCCCCTGTCGCCATGAGCTTAATTACGTCGGCTCCGGCTTTAAGCTGCTCGCGCACGGCCTTCCTTACTTCATCCGGCCCGTCGGCTTCGCGGGCCATGGGCCAGCCGTGCCCGCCCGTCATGACCACGGGGCGGCCGGAGGCCAGCATCCGCGGCCCGGGAATCATCCCGCCGGCGATGGCATCGCGCAGGGCCAGGTCTATATAGTTTTTGCCGCCCATGTCGCGCACGGTGGTGACTCCGCTTTCGAGGGTCTTTTTGGCGTGAACGGCCGCCCTGAGGGTGGTGGTGGCGTCCGACTCGGACATGATGACCTTGAACGAATCGCCGACCGGCGGCATGGTGAGGTGGACGTGGGCATCGATGAAGCCGGGGAGGATGGTACAGCCGGGTAGCTCCAGCACCTTCGTGTCCGGGGCATAGGTTACTTCCCGTCCGCCTACGGCTTTGACGGTTCCATCTTCGATAACCAGGGTTGCATCGGCTATCGGCTGACGCCCGGTTCCATCGATGAGTTGAGCAGCGCGAAGGACCAGTTGCATGGGCGTGTGTCTCCTTTCCTCGTTGTTTTCTTGGCTGCGGCCGGCTTTCGGCCGGAAAAGAGTGTAGGGGCTCAGACCAGGAGTTTAGCAAAGATACCCGCCAGGATTACGGAACTGATGGTCACGGTGGTGAAACCAGCCACCAACATCTTCGGCAGGATATGGTGCAGGATGGCTTGCTTTTCTTCTTCGTTCCGGGCCACCGCTCTCGCCGCCTCGTGAGACAAGATGTAGGTGCCGGGGAAACCGTAGAGGGCCGTGAGGCCGATGGTTATGGCCATTTCCAAAGAATAGCCGAAAATGCGGCCCAGCACGAGGGTGAAGAGCGCAATACCGACGACGCCCAAAGCCAGCGTGCCGGCTAAAGGAGCGAGCAGCTTGGTCACCATGGCAGGAGTGGCCGAGGCCAGATTACCAAAGACCACCGCCAAGAGCCCGGCCATGGCGAGACCCAGGCCGTTTGCCTTCTCAAAAATGTTATCTTCCAGAAGGCCTATTTCATGGGCCACGATACCGACGATTAAGCTTACCACGAGCGGGTGAATCACGTTATGCATAAGACCGGCGATGAGCACCGAGGCATAAGCGACGATAGAAAGCTTGGCCAGGAGTACGAAATTCGTCTGGTACTCTTTCGGGAGCTGGGGCAGGCGGAAGCCGAAGGCTCCTTTGTCTGCTGCGTTTTCTAAGCTGGCGGCTGTTTCCGGTAGAGCACGGACCAGCTCGGGACGTGACACGATACGCCGCGCTTCGCGCGTGAGCAGGATGGAGCTCAGCGGGTAGCCGATAAAGCCCTGCGCCACAAGGAGCATGGTGGCCAAGAGGGACAGGTCGGCAAAACCCTTTGCTTTCGCCGCCTCGGACATAATGAGTGCAGCCACCACACCGCCGGAGATGGGGGGCGCGGCAACTACGGCCACATTACGGCCGAAGATGGGCGAACCGACGAGGAGGATAAAGATGCCGATGCCGGCGACGGCGCCCGCGGCAATGATCACCGTTTTCCACTGCGATAGGAGGTCGCGAACCTTCATCAAAGTACCCATGTGCGTGATGAGGAGTCCTACCAGCACGCCGCCGATGCCGACGAGTTGCGACTGCGGCAAGATGTTGCTGGGAAGGCCGGACCAGAAACCTACAAGGAGAAGGACGGAACTGACGAAAAGCATGGAAAGAATAGCTTTCGTCTTTACGGCTACTATGTCGCCGATGGCGAAGATAACAAGGACGATGGTTAGGGCCAGAAGAGGAGTGAGTTGCACGCTCGTTTCTCCTTTCCAAGTAGTCCTAGGTTGGCGTAATTACCGTAATGATGTGGAAACATTAGGGTGGGTTGGGTTATCAGCCTCATTTTCACCTCCTAACCTTAAGTTAAGTTAAAACCCGAGCGGCAGGCTAAGCATAGCTTAGGACTTTCCGCTCGGGTCTTTTCTACCCACGGTGTACCGGGCCCAGCCCGGTTTGTACCGCTCGGTCGCAGCCGCCTTTTGGCGCGGAACCCTCAGGTACACTCCTAACGTTGGTTTTCATTCTAGCCGAGCCCGGCTGTGGTTGTCAATAAGGGGCTGGTGTCTTCCCAAGATGAACAATGAGGTACAAACCGCTTTAACCGGCTCCAAGGGCGTTATTGCGCTCCTCTGCCTGTCCATTTGCCTGTTCCAGTGTTCTTTTGGGCGGGCGCCAGGAGATGGGGAACGCCTTGGCCATAAGGGTCACGTTGGTGAGTTCGTCGTAGGCGCGCAGGAAGAGGTCTTGCCGACGGCCGCCAGTGAGAGCCTGGCTGTTCAGGTCGCGCACGGTCTGGAGAATCTGGAAGGACATTTCCGCCAGTCCCTCCAGGCTCTTGGACTTGTGGATGACCTCGCCGACGTCTACTTGGGCGAGGGCCTGGGTACCCCAGCGCCGGTAGATTTGGAGAAGGAGGGCGATCTCCACGCCGTAATGGTTGGGGAAAAACAGCTCTTCCGCGGCTGCCCTGCGTACGGCGGTCACTCCCGAAAGTGGCTGTACCAGGCTGGCCAAAGCGGGGTAGTGCAGGTTGAGAAAAGGCTTGACGAGAAGTTCCGTTACGCGGCCGCCGCCCAGGGCCGTGCCCTGTTCCGTGACGCGCACCGGGCGTTTAAAAAAGCCTTTCACCAGCTGTATGCCCGGGCTGACGAGAAGAGGGGTCAGGGGAGCGATAAAAAAACTGGGTGTGATGGTTTCAATGTCTGTATCCACCCAAATGATAACGTCGGCAGCCGTAAGAAAGAGGGATTTATACAGGTTTTCACCTTTGCCGCTCGCCGGCGGCAGCTCAGGGCAGACCTCCGATGCCTGGTAAACGGGCACGCCCAGGTCGGCGGCTACTCGCGCCGTTCCATCGGTGGAAGCAGAATCTACCACGAACACTTCGTCCAAGAACCCGCTCGCTTTTACCTCCAGGGCTGTCGCCAGCACTTTTGCCACGGTAGCTTCTTCGTTTAGAGTGGGAAGCGCGGTGGCCACCTTAAGCCCCAGCTCATTCTTGCGGGCGAGAAGTCTTGCCTTGGGGAAAGAACCCCAAGGGAAAATAGGAATGGGTGGATGCTGCAGCGCGACAGGACCTTCCCCACCAGAAAAGTCCGGCAGCGGCTCGCGGATGTCC
>Ga0247720_100081_pt1 | contig 46034 bp, 40 predicted proteins | sample MSEWel2015_12_15_FD_189078 | JGI IMG/M metagenome (GOLD analysis project Ga0247720, IMG submission 189078) | Subsurface sediment microbial communities from gas well in West Virginia, United States - MSEEL Well Study Marcellus 3H_2015_12_15 | ecosystem: Environmental > Terrestrial > Deep... | reverse complement strand
CCAGGCTGCCGAAGGCATCATGGATTACCTGGATATCTGAGTGCGGGATTGATCCTGGTCAGGAGGGCGGTTTTCTAAGGGAAAGCCGCCCTTTTTTATTCCCGCAAACCGGGTATTATGGCTCCCCATCCAATTTTCCCCTTTGTACAGAACACGCTGGATTTCCTATGACCGAGCTGAAGAATGACCGTTTCCTGCGCGCCCTGATGCGCCAGCCCGTGGACCGCACACCAGTCTGGATGATGCGACAGGCAGGGCGATACCTGCCGGAGTACCGTGCGACAAGGGCAAAGGCCGGGGATTTTCTCAGCTTGTGCAAGAACACGCCGTTGGCCTGTGAAGTGACACTTCAGCCCCTGGAGCGTTTTCCGCTGGATGCGGCCATCCTGTTCTCGGACATCCTCACCATTCCGGATGCACTGGGCCTGGGCCTGTACTTCGAAACGGGCGAGGGCCCGAAATTCCGGAACACGATCCGCTCCGAAGCCGACGTTGCCGCTTTGCCGAAAATCGACCCTGAGGTGGACCTCGACTACGTCATGAACGCGGTCTCCACCATCCGCGGTGCCCTGAACGGCAGCGTTCCCCTGATCGGCTTCTCCGGCAGCCCGTGGACCCTCGCCACCTATATGATTGAAGGGGGCTCTTCCAAGGATTTCCGCGAAGCCAAGAAGCTGATGTATGGCCAGCCTGAGGTGATGCACCGATTACTGGACCATCTGGCGGACGCGGTTATTGGTTACCTCAATGGCCAGATCAAGGCTGGTGCTCAGGCCGTCCAGATTTTTGATACCTGGGGCGGCGTGTTGAGCAGCTGGGCCTATGAGGAGTTCTCGCTTCGCTACATGAAGAAGATCGTCGATGGCCTGATTCGCGAGAACGACGGTCGCCGGGTGCCGGTGATTCTGTTTACCAAGAACGGCGGCCAGTGGCTGGAAACCATTGCCGATTCCGGTGCCGATGCCGTTGGTCTGGACTGGACCACGGATATCGGCAACGCCCGCGCCCGCATTGGTGACCACGTTGCCCTGCAGGGGAACATGGATCCGGCCATGCTGTATGCGCCGCCCGAGCGGATTCGCCAGGAAGTGGCCGATATCCTGAGGCGCTTCGGTTCCGGCCCCGGCCATATCTTCAACCTTGGTCACGGCATTACGCCGGATGTGGATCCGGAGCATGCCAAGGCGTTCATTGAGGCCGTCGTTGAATTAAGCCCGGAGTATCACCGCTGAGTGTTGGAGCTCGTTTTCTTCTAGCCTGTAAGTAAGTGCCTTCGGCGGCCTTGATCCGACTCTGGGTTAGTCCCGTAGGTCGGAATAGGCCCGCAACGCGTGCCGTAATCCGACAACCTCAGCCCCACTCAAAAACTCCTCTGGATGCAATCTCCTGTCCGGTCTATAGTCAGTTGAAACAAGACCGGTAAACAGGAGTAACCCGTTGCCCACCAAAACCCCCGAAAAACGCCGTTTTCACCGTATCGAGTTTGACGCGCCCTGCGAGCTACATTGCCAGGACTCAGTGTGGAAGACCGAAGTGCTGGATATTTCCTTGAAAGGCGTTCTGGTAAAGCGGCCGGAAGAGTGGAATGTGCCGTTAAAGCAGCCCTGTGAAGTGATTATTCACCTGAGTGATCATGAGGCAGGTATTGTGATGGCGGTAGAGCTGCGCCACATAGAGCCGCACCGGCTGGGGTTTAAGTGCCAGTATATTGACCTGGACAGCGCCACTCACCTGAAACGTCTGGTTGAACTTAATCTTGGTGATCAAGCTCTGCTGGAAAGGGAGTTTGCGCATCTTATTGATTAGGCGGGTTTTGTCGGATTACGGCTTTGCCTAATCTGACCTACTTGGCCAGGCGTGAGATTCGAACGCTAGAGTCTTTGAAGTTGGAGTCCTGCAACCTTGCTTGCAGGATATGTTGCTGTCGGCTCTTCCAAAAATGTTGGAGGCCAGGGATGGCCGGAAACAAGCGCACATGGATGTGCTTGTAGCGGTTTTTGGAAGAGCCGACAGCAACATATCCGTTAACTCCCAAGCAAGAAGGCAGGCCTAAAGCTCTTCGAGGGCCGTCAGCGCATCACTCAGTTTGGTCACCGGAATCACCTTCATGCCCTCGATGGCTTTGCGCGGCGCATTGGATTTCGGCACCAGGGCGCGAGTGAAGCCGTGCTTGGCTGCTTCGTAGATTCGTTCCTGGCCGCTGGGTACCGGGCGGATCTCGCCAGAGAGGCCGACTTCGCCGAAGATCACCAGGTCCTGGGGCAGGGCGCGGTCGCGGAAGGATGAAACGATGGCGGCCAGCAGGGCCAGGTCGGCGCTGGTTTCGTTTACCTTTACGCCACCAACCACATTCACGAACACATCCTGGTCGGACACGTGCATGCCGCCATGGCGGTGCAATACGGCAAGGAGCATGGCCAGGCGGTTCTGATCCAGGCCGACCGCTACCCGTCTGGGATAGCCGCCCTGAGCCATATCCACCAGGGCCTGGATTTCCACCAGCATGGGGCGGGTACCTTCCCAGACCACCATCACCACGCTTCCCGGGGCCGCGTCTTCGCCACGGTTCAGGAAGATGGCGCTGGGGTTCTTCACTTCCTTCAGGCCCTGTTCCAGCATGGCGAACACGCCCAGCTCATTCACCGCACCAAACCGGTTCTTGATACCACGCAGCGTCCGATAACGGCTGTCGCTGGAGCCCTCCAGCAGAATCGAGCAGTCAATCATGTGTTCCAGGACTTTCGGGCCGGCCAGGCTGCCGTCCTTGGTAACGTGGCCGACCAGGAACAGGATGGTGCCGGTCTGCTTGGCGAAACGGGTCAGGTAGGCTGCGCTTTCCCGCACCTGGGAGACACTGCCGGGCGCGGATTCGATATCCGCCATGTGCATGACCTGGATACTGTCTACCACCAGAATCCGGGGTTTTTCCGCCTCAGCCACCTGCATGACCCGTTCGACACTGGTTTCGGACAGCATCTTCAGGTCTTTGGTGGGCAGGCCCAGGCGTTTGGCGCGCATGGCGACCTGTTGCAGGGATTCCTCGCCAGTCACATACAAAGCGGGGACACTGGCGGCAAGATGGCAGACGGCCTGGAGCAGAAGCGTGCTCTTGCCGGCGCCCGGATGGCCGCCCATAAGCACGGCGGAGCCTTCGACCAGGCCGCCGCCCAGGACCCGATCGAACTCCTGCATGCCGGAACTGATGCGCGGCTGCTCGGCGAGGCTGACGTCATCAAGGCTCTGAACTGCCGATAAGCTGCCGGCAAAACCCTCAAACCGGGCGCCGCGGGCACCCTTGGCGTTGCTGCTGACGCCGCGGACTTCGCTGATGGTGTTCCAGGCCTGGCACGCCGTGCACTGGCCCTGCCATTTGGAATAGTCTGCACCGCATTCGGTGCAGACAAAGGCGGTTTTGGGTTTGGCCATGGCAATCTCTGGGTAGATGAAGGCGGGGTCAGATGAAAGCTTTCATCTGACCCCAGTTTCAGTCACCTTCAGGCGAGCTTTTTGTACTTCATGCGCTTGGGTTGCATGGCTGAATCACCCTTGCGCTTCTTGAAGTCCTCGTCGTACTCCGTAAAGTTACCTTCGAAGTACACCACCTCGCCATCATCTTCGAACGCCAGAATATGGCTGGCTACGCGGTCGAGGAACCAGCGGTCGTGTGAGATCACCAGGGCAGAGCCCGGGAAGTTCAGCAGGGCTTCTTCCAGGGCCCGGAGGGTTTCCACGTCCAGATCGTTGGTTGGTTCGTCCAGCAGCAGCACGTTGCCGCCCTGTTTCAGCAGCTTGGCCAGGTGCAGGCGGTTGCGCTCACCGCCGGACAGGTCGCCAACCCGCTTCTGCTGGTCGCTGCCCTTGAAGTTGAAGCGGCCTACGTAGGCCCGCGAAGGCGTCTCGTAGTTGCCAACCTTGATGATGTCGTTGCCGTCGGAGAGTTCCTCCCAGACGGTTTTGCTGCCGTCCAGATCACGCATCTGGTCCACGTAGGCCAGTTCCACGGTTTCGCCGACGGTAATGTCACCGGAGTCCGGCTTGTCGAAACCGGCAATCATCTTGAACAGGGTGGATTTACCGGCACCGTTACCGCCGATAATGCCCACGATGGCGCCGGGCGGTACGCTGAAGGATACGTCTTCATACAGCAGGCGGTCACCGAAGGACTTGCTGATGCCGTCCACCTCGATCACCTTGTTGCCCAGGCGAGGTCCGGGTGGAATGTAAAGTTCGTTGGTTTCGTTGCGCTTCTGGAATTCCTGGGAGCTCATCTCCTCAAAGCGGGCCAGACGGGCCTTGCTCTTGGACTGGCGACCCTTGGCGTTGCTGCGAACCCACTCCAGTTCCTCCTTGATGGCTTTCTGGTGAGAGGCTTCCTGTTTGGATTCCATCTCTAGCCGCTTTTCCTTGTTTTCCAGCCACTGGCTATAATTGCCTTCAAACGGAATACCATGGCCGCGGTCCAGTTCCAGAATCCAGCCGGCGACGTTATCGAGGAAGTACCGGTCGTGGGTGATGGCCACCACGGTGCCTTCGTAATCGTGCAGGAAGCGCTCCAGCCAGGCCACGGATTCTGCATCCAGATGGTTGGTGGGTTCGTCCAGCAGCAGCATGTCCGGGCTGGACAGCAGCAGGCGGCACAGTGCAACCCGGCGGCGCTCACCACCGGAAAGTACGCTCACTTTCTGATCCCAGGGTGGAAGGCGCAGCGCGTCAGCCGCGACTTCCATCTTGCGCTCAATATCGTGGCCATCGGTGGCCTGGATGTAGGCCTCCAGTTCGCCCTGCTTCTTGGCCAGGGCGTCAAAGTCGGCATCCGGTTCGGCGTAGGCTGCGTACACCTGGTCCAGTTCCGCCAGAGCGTCATGGACGCCGGAGACGGCTTCGTCGACGATTTCCTTGACGGTTTTCTCTTCGTCCAGCTCCGGCTCCTGGGGCAGGTAGCCCACATTGATGCCGGGCTGCGGACGGGCTTCGCCAATGTAATCCTGATCTACGCCCGCCATAATGCGGAGCAGGGTGGATTTACCGGCACCGTTGAGACCAAGAACGCCGATTTTGGCGCCAGGGAAGAAGCTTAGAGAAATATCTTTCAGAATCTCGCGCTTGGGCGGAACCACCTTGCCCACGCGGTTCATTGTGTAGACGTATTGGGCCATATTGGCTTTTACCTCACAAAAACTGGATCTGCATTCGAGATTTGGTGGCGCGGTCAGCGGGGCCGGCCTTCCGGGATACGCTGTGAATACGTCCATGTAAGCTCGACAAAATCATCCCTGATTTTGACGATCCCGGAAGGCCAGCCCCACTGACCTCGTTCGGACTGCTTGCATTTGATCAGGTAAGGTAACGAAACGCACCATTGATAGCAATTGAGCAGAAACCGGAATCGGCCGCATGCCGGTATCTGCGGACGGCATAAAAGATGATTTTTTACCCGTTTGTAAGATAGAATAGCGGCCCAATTTTTCAGGGAGCCTGCGGAGATCGCCAAAGCTCTCCGGGCCAGCCAAGCACACAGGGGCAGCGCATCCATGTTTAATCGTGAAATGAAAATCGCCGGCTTTGACGACGAACTCTGGAACGCCATGCAGGCGGAAGAGAAGCGCCAGGAAGCTCACATCGAGCTGATCGCGTCCGAGAACTACACCAGCCCCCGGGTGATGGAAGCCCAGGGCAGCGTGCTGACCAACAAGTACGCGGAAGGCTATCCGGGCAAGCGCTACTATGGCGGCTGCGAGTTCGTGGATATTGCCGAAGATCTGGCGATTGAGCGCGCCAAGGAACTGTTTGGGGCTGCCTATGCCAACGTTCAACCGCATTCCGGCTCCCAGGCCAACTCCGCTGTGTTCATGGCCCTGCTCAAGCCAGGTGATACCGTGCTGGGCATGAGCCTGGCGCACGGTGGTCACCTGACCCACGGTGCCAGCGTGAACTTCTCCGGCAAGATCTATCACGCCGTGCAGTACGGCCTGAACCCGGAAACCGGCCTGATCGATTACGACGAAGTGGAAGCGCTGGCGGTTGAGCACAAGCCGAAGATGATTATTGCCGGCTTCTCGGCCTATTCCCAGGAGCTGGATTTTGCCCGCTTCCGCGAGATTGCCGACAAGGTGGGCGCTTATCTGTTTGTGGATATGGCCCACGTGGCCGGTCTGGTGGCTGCCGGTGTTTATCCGGATCCGGTTCCCCACGCCCACGTGGTTGCAACCACTACCCACAAGACCCTGCGCGGTCCCCGTGGTGGCCTGATCCTGGCCTGTGACGACGCCGATCTGCAGAAGAAGCTGAACTCTGCGGTTTTCCCGGGCGGCCAGGGTGGCCCGCTGATGCACGTGATTGCCGCCAAGGCGGTGTGCTTCAAGGAGGCGATGAGCGATGAGTTCAAGACCTATCAGCAGCAGGTGGTCAAGAATGCCTCTGCCATGGCCCAGGTATTTGTCGATCGTGGCTATGACGTGGTCTCCGGTGGCACCAAGAACCACCTGTTCCTGGTCAGCCTGATCAAACAGGACATCACCGGTAAAGATGCGGATGCGGCTCTGGGCCGGGCGCACATCACCGTGAACAAGAACGCCGTCCCCAACGATCCCCGTTCCCCGTTCGTCACATCCGGTCTGCGAATCGGTACGCCGGCGATTACCACCCGTGGTTTCGGTGAGTCCGAGTGTCGTGACCTGGCTGGCTGGATCTGCGACATCCTGGATAACCTGGGCGATGAAGCGGTAAACAGCCGGGTTCGTGAGCAGGTTGGCGCGCTGTGTGCCCGTTTCCCTGTCTACGGCTGAACCTTTTGTAGCCAGACTACAGGCATGACCCGCCGGGCCGATCAGTCGGCCCGGCTTCCTCTCCGGAGCTCCTGACTATGCATTGTCCTTTCTGTGGTGAAGCAGATACCAAGGTGATTGACTCACGGCTGGTGGCCGAGGGTGATCAGGTGCGTCGTCGCAGGGAATGCCTGTCGTGCCGTGAACGGTTCACCACCTTCGAGTCCGCCGAGCTGGTGATGCCCCGGGTGGTCAAGCAGGACGGCACCCGGCAGCCTTTCGATGAGGAAAAGCTGCGTTCCGGATTGATGAAAGCACTGGAAAAGCGCCCGGTCAGCATCGAGCAGATTGATGCGGCCCTGAATCGCATCAAATACCGTTTGCGGGCGACCGGAGAGCGGGAAGTGAAATCGATGCAGCTGGGTGAGGAAGTGATGACCGAACTGCGCCAGCTGGACAAGGTGGCGTACGTCCGCTTTGCCTCGGTCTACCGCAGCTTTCAGGATATCAATGAGTTCAAGGAAGAAATCGAGCGGTTATCAGCCAGCAATGGTGATACCGCCGTTGATGTTGCCAAGGCGCTGGCCGACAACCATTCTCCCGAAGGAAAGGCATGATCGAAAACCGCGACAGGGCCATGATGGCCCGGGCTGTCCAGCTTGCCTGGCGCGGTCGGTACTCGACCCATCCCAATCCCCGGGTTGGTTGCGTCATCGCCCGGGGCGATCTGGTGCTCGGGGAGGGCTGGCATGAACGTGCCGGCGAAGCCCACGCAGAAATTCGTGCCCTGAGTCAGGCGGGCCCGGACGCCCGCGGCGCGACAGCGTATGTGACGCTGGAGCCATGCAGCCACTTCGGCCGCACACCGCCGTGTGCCAGGGCTCTGATCGATGCGGGTATCGCCCATGTCTATGCCGCGACCCAGGACCCGAACCCGTCGGTGTCCGGCCGGGGGCTGGATATGCTGCGGGAGGCCGGCGTTCGCGTGACTGAAGGGTTGCTGGCAGAAGAAGCTGTCCGCCTGAACCCGGGGTTCATGAAGCGCATGAACGCCGGTCGGCCCTGGGTGCGGCTGAAAATGGCAGCCAGCCTGGATGGCCGTACAGCCATGGCTTCCGGCGAGAGCCAGTGGATAACCGGTGCCGATGCCCGGCGCGATGTCCAGCGCCTGAGAGCGGTCAGCGACGCCATTCTGACCGGGGTGGGTACGGTGCTGGCCGACGATCCGTCGCTGACGGTTCGCCGTGAAGAGTTGGGTGATATCGGTGATGCCACCGAGCCTTCCCGGCAGCCCTTGAGAGTGATCGCCGATCGGGATGCGCGTACACCCTGTACGGCGAATATTCTGCAGGGCGGCAATGTGCAGGTGTATTGTGCATCGTCAACACTGGCGACTGCCCCCGCCCAGGATCTGGCGGCACTTGGCATCAGCCTGACTGGCGTGGCCTGGAAAGACAACGGGATTGATCTGGCCGAATTGCTGGACTCTTTGGGGGAGCTGGGCATTAACGAACTGCTGGTTGAAGCCGGCCCGACACTGGCCGGTACCTTCATCAGCGAGGGCCTGGTGGACGAACTCTGGCTCTACCAGGCGCCGGTATTTCTTGGCAGCACCGGGCGCCCGACCGCGCACCTGCCGCTGGAATCCATGGCAGATAAAGTACAATGGAAGGTGCTGGACCGACGTCAGGTGGGGGAGGATCAGCGCCTGATTCTCGCCCGCCGGTAATCCATACATTCAGGAGATCCCGTCAGCGAATGGCTACCGGAACTCCGCAAGGGTGCAAAACCATATGGCACTGAACAGCATTGAAGACATTATTGAAGACATCCGTCAGGGCAAGATGGTGATCCTGATGGATGATGAGGATCGCGAGAATGAGGGCGATCTCGTGATGGCCGCCGAGCATTGTACGGCGGAAGCCATCAACTTCATGGCCCGCTTTGGTCGTGGCCTTATCTGTATGCCCATGACCCGGGACCGCTGTGAGCAGCTCGGCCTGCCACTGATGGTCCAGCAGAATGCCTCTGGCTTCGGTACCAAGTTTACCCTGTCCATTGAAGCGGCCGTTGGCGTGACCACCGGCATTTCCGCAGCCGATCGTGCCCGTACGGTTCAGGCTGCGGTGGCCCGCAACGCCAAGGCCAGTGATCTGGTGCAGCCTGGCCACATCTTTCCGTTGATGTCTGATCCGGGTGGTGTTCTGAGTCGTGCCGGCCATACCGAAGCATCTTGCGATCTTGCGTCACTGGCGGGCTGTGAGCCGGCGGGTGTTATCTGCGAGATCATGAATGATGACGGCTCCATGGCCCGCCGGGAAGATCTGGAGCGATTTGCCGAAGAGCACGACCTAAAGATCGGCACCATTGCCGACCTGATCCATTACCGCACCATGAACGAGCGCACCGTCGAGTGCGTGGAAGAGAACGATCTGGACACCGAATACGGAGTGTTCAGTCTTCGCACCTATCGGGACAATATCCAGGGCGCGACCCATCTGGCCATGGTGATGGGTGATATCACACCGGATCAGCCGGCGCTGGTTCGGGTTCATATCACCGACACGCTGCGGGACCTTCTGGGCGCCCGCCGGAAAGATTCCCGTAGCTGGCCTTTGCACCATGCCCTTGAAAAAGTGGCCTCCGAGGGTAAGGGTGTGGTGGTCCTGCTGAACAGCGCCGAAGACAGTTACAACCTGGAAGACCGGATCCACGAATTTTTTGATGAGGGGGAGGGCTCCTCTGGCAAGGGCAGTTCTGGCGTTTATTTCACTGTGGGCACCGGTTCGCAGATTCTCCGGGACATCGGTGTCGGCAAGATGCGCCTGTTGAGCCCGCCGATCAAATTCTCGGCCATTTCCGGTTTTGATCTGGAAGTTGTTGAATACGTCCCTTATACCCCTGAATGATCAACCCGGTCGCGGCCCTGTTGCCGAGACCTGTGAAGGAGCCATCAATGGCAGATATCAGAGTAATTGAAGGAGATTTTACCGAATGCTCCGGGCGCTATGCGCTCGTCGTCGGTCGTTTTAACGGTTTTGTTGTGGAAAGCCTGGTTGAGGGCGCGCTGGATACCCTGCGCCGCCACGGGATTTCCGATGACGATGTCACCATCGTTCGGGTGCCCGGCGCCTACGAGATGCCGCTGGCGGTCAAGCGCGTTGCCGAAACCGGTGAATACGATGCCATCATCGCGCTGGGCGCCGTGATCCGGGGTGGAACGCCTCATTTCGAATATGTCGCCGGCGAAGCATCGAGTGGTATCGGTGCGGTCAGCCTTGATACCGATGTACCGGTGACCTTTGGTGTGCTGACGGTCGACTCCATCGAACAGGCTATCGAGCGTTCGGGCACCAAGGCCGGTAATAAAGGCGCTGAGGCGGCGATTACGGCTCTTGAAATGGTCAGTCTGTTCAAGAAGTTGGGTGAGTAATGAACGACACTGAAGGCACATCACCCCAGCCTGCACCGTCCGGCCAGCCCAAAGCCGGAGATCGCCGTCGTGCCCGGGCTCTGGCCATGCAGGGGCTCTATCAGCGCCATTTCAGCAAGACCGCGATTTCTGACATTGAGGCCGAGTTCATGGTCGACAATGACACCAGCAAAGTTGATCTGCTGTACTTCCGCGATCTGCTCCGTGGCGTACACCGGGAGCAGGGCGAACTGGACCGGCTGATCGAACCTTTCCTGGACCGGCCGATCAACGAGGTGGACCCGGTAGAGCTGGCGATTGTCCGGCTCGGCGCCTATGAGCTGAAGCACCGACTTGATGTGCCCTACAAAGTGGTAATCAACGAGGGCATCGAAATGGCCAAGCGCTTTGGCGGCACTGAGGGCCACAAATTCGTCAACAGTGTCCTCGACAAGCTGAGTGGCCGCCTCAGGCTCGCCGAGACCCGCTCCCGTTCCCGCTAGCCGATGGGTGAGTTCGAACTGATTCGCCGGTACTTCTTGCCGCTCGCCGGGCAGCAGAGGTCCCGGTCCCTGATTCTGGGGCCGGGGGATGACTGCGCAATTCAGCGGATTCCCGAAGGTCGGGAACTTGTTTTCTCCATTGATACCCTCGTTGAGGGCGTCCATTTCCCCGTGAACTACCGGCCGGAATTTCTTGGCTGGCGCGCCCTGGCAGCAGCAACCAGTGATCTGGCTGCAATGGGCGCGGCCCCGGAATGCTTCACCCTGGCTCTGACCCTGCCCGCTGGAGATGAGCAATGGCTTGCTGGCTTTGCCGAAGGGCTCGGACGTGCCAGTATGGAATTCGGGATAGCGCTGGCTGGCGGAGATACCACTTCGGGGCCACTCACGCTGACCCTCCAGGTACACGGGACCGTTGAGCATGGCTCGGCCATTCGGCGTACCGGGGCCCGGCCTGGCGATCTGATTGCGGTTTCCGGAACCCTGGGAGATGCCGGTGCTGCTCTGGATTACCTCAATGAGACAAGCCCGTCGCCAGACGTTGCGGCGGTGCTGGACCGGTATCATTCTCCACAGCCCAGGTTAGCGCTTGGTCAGGCCGTCCGGGGTATTGCCAGTGCCGCGGTTGATATTTCTGACGGCCTGCTTGCGGACCTGGGCCATATCCTCAAGGCTTCAGGCGTCGGTGCCAGCATCGACAGTGCCCGGCTGCCACTGTCATTGCCTCTGAAACGTCTTAAGGGTGAGGGTGCCCCGGGATTGGCTTTGCGGGCCGGGGACGACTATGAACTGTGCCTGACCATTCCCACAGAGCGCTGGGGGCAGGCGCCGCAAGAGGTCCGGCAACAACTGTCGGTTATTGGCGTTGTTGAAGCCTCGCCTGGCCTGATTCTTGACGGAACGCTGTGTGACGCTGATGACGGGTTTGATCACTTCAGGAGTAGACCATGAGCCAGGAAGACCAAGCGCCTGAACCGGATCTTCCGGAAGCCCTTTTACCACCGGGATTCCTGCGTGATCCGGTCCATTTTCTGGCTTTCGGGCTGGGCAGTGGTGCAACGGCACGGGCGCCGGGTACCTGGGGCAGTCTCGCTGCTATTCCTCTCTGGTACGGTTTCTCCTGGTTGCCACCGGTCGCCTACTGGCTGGTGGTGTTGTTCGCTTTTTTGCTGGGTATCTGGCTGTGTGGCAAGACCGCCAGCGATCTCAAGGTCCACGACCATGGCGGAATCGTCTGGGATGAGTTTGTCGGAATGTGGATCGCCCTGGGGTTTATTCCGGGTACCATATACGGCGTCCTGGGGGCTTTTCTGATTTTCCGTCTTTTCGACGTCGCCAAGCCCTGGCCTATCGGGTGGCTGGATGAACGAACGCCCGGCGGGTTCGGGATCATGTTGGACGACGTCCTCGCCGGCGTTATGGCACTTGTCTGCCTCTGGGCGGTTGACCGCTGGTTGATGCCGGTAATGATTTAGGGGCCTCGGCGAGGCCCCTGGTTAATGGAGTTGCTGTTCCTCCGGCAATAACCGGACAACATGTAGAAACCGCTTCAAGCCGGTCTCGGCTCGCTCCCGGGAAGCAAACGGGCCACTGTCAAACCCTTCCCGGGTGGTGAAGTACCACTTGCTCCCTACACAGAAGAATCGACTGCTGCGAAAGGGAACCGGCCCTTCTTCTCCGGTCCTGCGTTGGGTGTCCATGGTGTCTCCTGTGCCCTTTTTCTATTCTGCTTTTCGGGCGCCGCGTTAATGTCTGCCGATCTGTTTAAAATTAATCCAATTCGGGACAAATTCAACATTTTTTTACATTTTTACGGGGTGAGTCTCAAACGGCGCCGGAAATTCTTCTGCGGACACTACCCGGACCCTATCTTGTTCCTCATGACCAAGGAGGATCAATGGAGCGCATGATGCCTGAGTTTTCTGGCACCCTGATTCACCGTCCGAGGAAGCCGTACCGGTGAGCGGTGGTCGCGCTCTGGACCAGTTCAAGGCTGGCCGGGTGGCTGCCAGCGACGAAGAGAAGAAGGCGTTTCTGCGCTGGGCACTTGAATAACGTTTATCCCTCTCAGGCCCGGAAGCGTCTGAGAGCTTTCTTCAGCATACCTTCCAGCGCTGTCATGGCGTCATCCGCCAGGGACTGGGTTGGTGTTGCCGGTGCGGGTTCCCGGAGGTCTTCCGTGCCCAGTCGTTGCACCGCCTCCTCTATGGCCTCCAGACTCGCCGCAACATGGGCCTGTAATGACTCCCCGTTAGCGACAACATCCGGGCAGGTTGTGAAGTTCAGGGTAAGCCTGCCTTCGTAGCTTACCGCCACGATCACCAGCCCCATGCTGTCGAACAGGGGCGCCGTGTTGTACTGCTGAACCAGACGGGCACCTTGCAGGTACAGTGGTACCTGGGGGCCGGGAACGTTGGTGATCGGCAGGTTGAAAACCGGCTGGTAGCGCTGGGCAATCTGCAATTCCGAGTAAAGCCTCGCAGAAAGTGCCAGCATGGTTGATGGTAGCAACTCTGTGAGCCGGTCGGCGGCGATAGCCTCACGATAGGGCTCCGAAGCGACGGCGTTCCAGTGAATCCGGCGAATCCGTTGGGCAGGATTTGGCTCATCCGTGGCAAGGTCCAGCAGCATCGCCGACATCTGGTTTCCGGTCGCCTTGCGCAAGCTGTTGGAGCGCACCGAGATGGGCGTCATGGCCACCAGGGACTTGTCGGCATCGGCGCCCTCGCTGATCAGGTAACGCCTGAGGGTCTCGGCGCACAAGCCCAGAACGACATCATTGAGGGTAACGTCGCCGAGCGACGCCTTCACCGTTTTCAGGCGGGGCAAGGCCACGCTGGCAGCGATGATTTGCCGGTTCGCGGTTATCTGCCGGTTAAACGGGCTATGGGGTGCAGAAAACAGCGGCAACGGCAGCGGGAGTTTGCGTAACTGTTTCTGTATCAGGCCCCGGGCGGTGGCTTCGGCGGCATTTACCGCCAGTGAGGTAAACTGCAGTGGCGTCCGGAGGATGTTGGCACCGGCCTGTAACATGACCCGTTCTTCAGACGGTTCGGGACGGGGCTGCCAGGGCCTGGGAGGCGTTATCGAGCGCGGCTCGGGCGTATACTCCAGCAATTTCCCGATGATTTCTTCGCCGCTGAAGGCATCGATGGCCGCGTGGTGTAATTTGACGATCAGCGCGAAGCCGGCACGGCCTGTATCGCTCTCGTCCAGATTGAAGCCGTCGACAAAGGTTATCTGCCACAGGGGGCGGTCTTTCTTGAGTGGCTCCTCGAGGATTTTCGAGGCCAGCGTCATCAGGCTCGCCTTGCGGCCGTGCTCACCTAAGCTGACATAGGCCAGATGGCGCTCGATGCTGAAGTCAGGGTCGTCGATCCAGTAGGGTCGCCCCAGCCGAAGGGGTATTTCCTTCAACCGCTGGCGGAAGACCGGCACCACGTGGAGGCGGCTGCGAAGGTAGGCCACAAAAGTGCTGTAGGCCAGTGGTCTTTCCCGTTCGCTGGCATCGAAGAGGTAGATCCCTCCGATATGCATTGGCGTTGTTTCCGATTCGAGATACAGGAACGAGGCATCCAGTTCTGACAGTTGCCGCATCAGAGTACTCCCTCCGGTATTGGTTGCACCGCGTCATCCTGGCTGAGCCGGTGCCAGAACCACATGAGCGCCTTGCCCTGGTCTTCGGCATGCCGGGCCAGGTGCAGCATGATCGGTTGGCGGGCCTCATGAACCCGTTTGGCAACCAGGCTGCCGTCCTCCAGTTGCCGGCCGATTCGCGCCTCGGGTAACCAGCCGACACCAAGGCCGGCCACCTGTATGGCAATCTTCTGGTCGATGTTGGCCACGGTCAGGGCCCGCTGGCGGCGGAATATGCCGGCATGGCCCGGAGGCAGTGAGCGTGAGGTATCGGCGGCTACGGCGGCCGGGTAACGGGAAATGTCTTCTTCCGAAAGTGGCTCTTCGGCACTTGCCAGCGGATGGTCGGCGGCAACAGCAAACACGAATGGCATTTCCCCGAGTGCTCTGGTGGTGAAGTTTCCGGCCGGTTTGCTGAAATTGTCGGCGCCAATGATCAGATCGACTCTCCGGCTTTGCAGGGCATCCCAGGTGCCGGCAAACACTTCCTCCACGATTTGCACGTCAACGGGCACGCCAAGCTGGTAGAAGTCCCGGATGGCGGGGAACAGGCATTGCGCCGGTAACAGGGAATTAAATCCGATTCGCAGTCTGGTCTCCCAGCCCTGGGCGACCTGGCGGGTTGTGTGGGCGAGGTTTTCTGCCGCTTCCAGAAGTGTGCGTCCCTCTTCAAGAAGGTAGTGGCCTGCCGGGGTCAGCCTGGCGCGGTGGCCTGTACGGTCATAGATGGCAACATTGAGATCTTCTTCGAGTTTTTGCACGGTGTAGCTGATGGCGGAGGGCACCCGGAAGAGTTCGCCGGCGGCACCTGCGAAACTGCCTTTGCGGTCGATGGCGTCGAGAACTTTGAGGGCGTCTATGGTGATAGCTGTATGCATGTTCGAATTATCTGAGGTTGTTGGCCAGAATTGCTTGTTTGAGAGGGTAGCAGGGTCGCCGTTACTCTGCCTCTTAAATACTGACCTTGGTGCAGGCGCGCGTCGGGCAATCCCTTCGCAAACACGCCGTGAACCCGTCCATGGGGGCTCGGCATTGCCATCCCTGGCAATGCCCGGTTTGCGAAGGGATTGCCCGACGCCCGCCCGGGCTCGTTGCATGAGCCGCCAATGGTCACTTTGGCATGATTCAGTTTATCTGAGGGGAGGTTTTATGGGCCTGTTAATCGACGGCAAATGGCACGACCAGTGGTACGACACCGACAAGACCGGTGGCAAGTTTGAACGGGAGGCGGCCCGGTTCCGGAACTGGGTGACCGCCGATGGCTCGCCGGGGCCGGATGGTGAAGGTGGTTTCAAGGCTGAGTCCGGGCGTTATCACCTTTATGTGTCCATGGCGTGTCCCTGGGCGCATCGAACGTTGATTTTCCGGAAGCTCAAGGGGCTGGAGAAGCATATTTCGGTGTCAGTGGTGCATCCGGATATGCTGGAGAACGGCTGGGAGTTCCGGCCCGACAGTGAGCAGCATCGGGACCATCTCCATGGGTTCCGTTTTTTGCATCAGGTCTATACCAAGGCTGCTCCCGAGTACTCCGGCCGGGTGACGGTGCCAACCTTGTGGGACAAGAAAAAAGCGACGATTGCGAGCAACGAATCCGCCGAGATTATCCGGATGTTCAACTCGGCGTTTGATGGCCTCGAGGGTGTCAGTACCGATCTGGACTTCTATCCTGAACCCCTGCAGGCGGAGATTGATGAGGTAAATTCCCGGGTCTATGACACCGTTAACAATGGCGTTTACAAGGCCGGCTTTGCGACCGCGCAGGACAAGTACGAGGAAGCGTACAGGGCGCTGTTCGAATCGCTCGACTGGCTTGAGGAGCGGTTGTCCTCCCAGCGGTATCTGGTGGGAGGCCAGTTAACCGAGGCGGACTGGCGATTGTTTACTACCTTGATCCGGTTCGATGCTGTGTACTACAGCCACTTCAAGTGCAACCGGCAGCGGATCAGTGATTTCCCGGCGCTGTCTGCCTACGTTCGGGATCTCTACCAGGTGCCCGGTGTGGCGGAAACGGTGGATATCGATCAAATCAAGCGCCATTACTACGTGAGTCAGCGAACCGTCAATCCGACGCAGATTGTGCCGGTTGGGCCGGCGCTGGACTTTGAATCGCCCCACGGGCGTGAGCATCTGGGCTGACTCAATAGGCGGAGTCTGGGGTTGAACGCCGGGGTCAGATGAAAGCCTTCATCTGACCCCATTTTCATCTGACCCCGATTTCAAATCAGCTTACTCTGGCAACGGCCACTTCCGTCAGCAGCTGCATGGCGTCTTTATGCCCGGACTCGGGCAGGGATTTCAGGCAGGCGTTTGCCAGCTCGGCCTGCTCCCGGGCTTTTGTCATGGTGTATTCGATGGCACCTGAGCGTTCGACGATATGGAGGATGCGCGGCAGATCGTCCAGGCCGCCCTTGCGGATCGCCTGACGGATCAGCTGGCGTTCGTCTTCCGTGCCGTGGGCCATGGCGTGGATCAGGGGCAGGGTGGTCTTGCCTTCCGCCAGGTCGTCGCCGACGTTCTTGCCCATGGCTTCGGCGTCGCCCCGGTAATCCAGGACATCGTCGACCAGCTGGAAAGCAAGGCCCAGGTGCTTGCCGTAGTCTTTCAGCCCGAGTTCCTGTTCCTCATTGGCATTGGCGAGCAGGGCGCCGGTGTGGGAGGCGGCTTCAAACAGCATGGCGGTCTTGTTGTGGATGACCTTCATATACTGGTCTTCAGTCAGGTCGGGGTTTTTCACGTTCATCAGCTGCATGACCTCGCCCTCGGCGATCACCGCTGTGGCGTGAGACAATACCTCCATGATTGACAGGCTTTTCAGTTCCACCATCATCTCGAACGCGCGGGCGTAGAGGAAATCACCTACCAGTACGCTTGGCGCGTTGCCCCAGCGGGCGTTGGCGGTGCTCCGGCCCCGGCGCATGTCCGAGGTGTCTACCACATCGTCGTGCAGCAGGGTGGCGGTGTGCAGGAATTCGATCACGGCAGCGAGCTTGAGGTGATCGTCTTTCCCATAGCCAGCCGCCTGGCTGGAAAGCAGAACCAGTAGCGGTCTCAAGCGCTTACCGCCGCTTTCGATGATGTACTGGGCGATTTTCTCCACCAGGGGAACATCTGAGGAAAGCCGCTGGATGATCAGATCATTAACGCGGCTGAAGTCGTCGGCCACGGTGTCGTAAATGCGCTGGGCTGTCATGCGGCTTGTAGATCCCTTGCTGATATTTTCGTTGATATTTCGGGCAGGAAGCAGCAATGCTAGGTATTGGGGGCTAGGGTGTCAACGCTAAAGAAGGGGTCAGATGAACGCTTTCATCTGACCCCGGGTTCACAACTTGCTCGAAGTCGGGGTCAGAAGAACGCCTTCTTCTGACCCCATGTTCAACTTGCTTAGTGTTGCGTCTTCTCGTACAATCACGCGCCCAACTCATCCCAACCTGCGCTCCCTGCTATAGGGTCGCCAGAGCGCCTCCCTTAGAACCAGGTGGATAAGAGCAGGGATGGGTCAATCGTGGAGAGCGAGTGAATGTACGCAGTTATTGTTAGCGGTGGTAAGCAGCACCGTGTAAAAGAAGGCGAAACCCTGAAGCTGGAAAAGCTGGAAGTTGAAACCGGTGGTAACGTTGAGTTCGATCGCGTTCTGCTGATCGCCGACGGCGACAAGGTTCAGGTAGGCGCGCCGGTTGTTGATGGTGCCAAAGTGACTGCGGAAGTGGTTAGCCACGGCCGTCACGACAAGATCAATATCATCAAGTTCCGTCGTCGTAAGCATTCCATGAAGCGTCAGGGCCACCGTCAGTGGTTTACTGAAGTCAAGATCACGGGTATCCAGGGCTAAGACCCTCGAATAACCCCTTAAATTAAGGAGGCTTGTAATGGCTCATAAAAAAGCAGCAGGTAGTACCCGTAACGGTCGCGATTCCGAGTCGAAACGACTTGGTGTGAAGCGCTTCGGCGGTGAGACTGTTCCTGCAGGCAGCATCATCATTCGTCAGCGTGGCACCCGTTTCCATGCTGGTAGCAACGTTGGCATTGGCAAGGACCACACCCTGTTTGCGAAAGCAGACGGCCAGGTGAAGTTCGAAGTCAAAGGCCCGCAGAGCCGTAAGTTCGTGAGCATCGTTCCGGCTGCGTAAGCAGCGGCGATCCGGTTCTGTCGAACCTTGGGTGGTGCTGATATCCTGATATCAATCAGGTGTTCAAGCCATCCGGAGCCCCGCAAAGCTTCCTTGAGGCTGCGGGGCTTTTTAGTTTATGCGCGTGGCGCAAAGGGTTGATTCATGAAATTCGTAGACGAAGCCACCATCATTGTTGAGGCCGGCAAGGGCGGCCACGGCTGCCTGAGTTTCCGGCGTGAAAAATACGTTCCCAAGGGTGGTCCCGACGGTGGCGACGGGGGCGATGGCGGTTCCGTGTATCTGGAGGCGGACGCGTCGCTCAATACGCTGATTGACTACCGTTTTCAGCGCAAGCACAAGGCTCAGAATGGTGAGCCGGGTTCCGGTCGCAACTGCACCGGCACCAAGGGTGAGGATCTGATTCTGCCCGTCCCGGTGGGTACCACGGTTGTCGATATGGACACCCACGAGGTGCTGGGCGATCTGACTCACGCCGGCCAGCGGCTGAAGGTGGCCCAGGCCGGGTTTCACGGGCTGGGTAACACCCGGTTCAAGTCCTCCGTTAACCGGGCCCCCCGGCAGACCACCAAGGGGTCTGAAGGCGAGCTGCGCAACCTCCGGCTGGAGCTGAAGGTATTGGCGGATGTCGGGCTTCTGGGTATGCCCAATGCCGGCAAGTCGACCTTTATCCGTTCGGTGTCGGCGGCCCGCCCGAAGGTGGCTGATTATCCCTTTACCACGCTGGTGCCCAATCTCGGGGTGGTCAGCGTGCAGGCGCATCAGAGTTTCGTGATTGCCGACATTCCGGGGTTGATCGAAGGCGCTGCGGAGGGTGCCGGGCTTGGTATCCGGTTCCTCAAGCACCTGGTGCGTACCCGGCTGTTGCTGCACCTGGTCGACGTGGCGCCCTACGATGGATCATCTCCGGCCGATTCAGTCCGGGCGATTGAGCATGAACTGGAAAAGTTCAGTGAGACGCTGGCCAGCCGGCCCCGGTGGCTGGTGCTCAACAAGGTGGACATGGTTGCCGAGGAAGACCGCGATGCCCATTGCCAGGCCATTGTCGATGAGCTTGGCTGGGAGGGGCCGGTTTTCCGGATTTCAGCGCTAAGCGGTGAAGGAACAAAAGTGCTGGCACAGGCGGTCATGCGCTGGATTGAAGAGCAGGCCGAAGAAGAGGCCCAGAACCCTGAGGTGGCGGAGCGCGAGGCCTTGCGCCGCCGCCAGATGGATGATGAAGCCCGGGCCCGTATTGAGGCGGAGCGCCAGGCCCGCCGCGCTGCCCGAGAGGACGGCGACGACGATGACGACTTCGACGATGATGATTACGACGTTGAAGTGGTATACGCCCCCGAGTAATACAGGATTAGCGCCAGAGGGATTGCACGCAAGCCATGACTGAACGCCTACAGCTGCGCCAGGCCCGTCGCCTGGTTATCAAGATCGGGAGTGCCCTGCTCACCAACGATGGCAAAGGGCTGGATGTGGCTGCCCTTGGTTTGTGGGTGGACCAGATTGCCGAGCTGGTAGAGGACGGTGTGGAGGTGGTTGTGGTCTCCTCCGGTTCGGTGGCAGAGGGTATGAGCCGTCTTGGCTGGACTGTCCGGCCGGAGCAGTTGCACGAGTTGCAGGCGGCCGCCGCGGTCGGCCAGATGGGGCTGGTGCAGACCTGGGAGGCCCAGTTCAAGCGCCACGATATTCATACTGCCCAGATCCTGCTGACCCATGATGATCTCTCTGATCGCAAGCGCTACCTCAATGGCCGGAGCACGCTCAGGGCCTTGCTGGACTTTGGCGTGGTGCCAATCGTCAATGAAAACGACACGGTGGTGACCGACGAAATCCGGTTCGGGGACAACGACACCCTTGGAGCGCTGGTCGCAAATCTGATTGAGGCGGACGGTCTGATTATCCTGACCGATCAGCTGGGTCTGTTTGACAAGGACCCCAGGAAGAACGCCGATGCCCGGCTTGTCACCGAGCGCAAGGCTGGTGATCATGAGTTGGATGCCATGGCCGGAGGTGGCGCCGGTGCGCTGGGTCGGGGTGGCATGCTGACCAAGTTGCGTGCTGCCCGCCTGGCTGCCCGGTCGGGTGCCTTTACGGTGATCGTTGGTGGTCGTATTGAGGATGTCCTGGGCCGACTGCGGCAGGGCGATGTGATTGGCACCTTGTTGCTGCCCGAGCAGGGGCGGATTGCAGCGCGCAAACAGTGGCTGGCCAGTCATTTGCAGACCCGGGGCAGGTTGACGCTGGATGATGGCGCGGTGAGAGTGCTCTGTCTGGGTGGTCGAAGCCTGCTGCCGGTGGGGGTGAAGGGCGTGGCTGGTCAGTTTCGCCGTGGTGAGATGGTGTCCTGCGTGGATCAGGCCGGCAAGGAGATTGCCAGGGGGCTTGTTAATTACGATGCCGATGAGGCCAGGGCCATTGCGGGGCGGTCCAGTGACCGGATTGCCGAGGTTCTGGGGTTTATTTCAGACGAGGAAATGATTCACCGGGATAATATGGTGATTGTCTGATGGTGGTGTGCCCACAAAAAAGCCGGCCTGATGATGGCCGGCTTTTTCAATTCTGAAGTCCGCGAATTACGCGCTCTTCAGGGCCTTGATCCTGGCGCTCAGGCGGCTCTTGTTACGAGCGACCTTGTTTTTCGCGAAGATACCTTTGTTGACCATGCTGTCCAGAATAGGCTGAGCCTGCTGGAAAGCGGCCTGGGCTTCTTCGTAGTTGCCGGCTTCGATCTTGGACTGGATCTTTTTCATGTACGTACGAGCCATGGAACGCAGGCTTGCATTGTGCTTGCGGTTCTTCTCGTTCTGACGTGCGCGCTTCTTGGCTTGCGGGGAATTTGCCACCGTAAAACTCCTGAAAATCTCAAATTCGTTGCTGAATGATTCGTTACATCGCGGGCGCGCCAAAACCAGCGCGTCGAAATAAATGACGCGGAACTATGCCGCTCAAACCTCGAAATGTCAAGACCAAAACCCATTTCATGCCCTGACACAGAAGGCCTGTGGTAAACTCGCCGCTCACGGAACGGGGGCCGTACCGGGAAGCAGGTAATTCCCGAAATGCCGGCCCTTATCGATGATCACACTGCCAGAACTGAGCCTGAATGTCTTCGGAACCGGAATCGCCTCCTGAACAAAAGCCATTGCCCAAAGCGCCCGGCCTGCTGAGGTCGTCCGGTCTTGTGGGCATCATGACCATGTTGTCGCGGGTGCTTGGTCTGGTGCGGGATATGGTGATTGCCCGGTACTTTGGCGCAGGCGCCGGGGCCGATGCTTTCTTTGTCGCCTTCAAGATTCCCAATTTTCTGCGCCGCCTGTTTGCCGAGGGCGCTTTTTCACAGGCCTTCGTTCCGGTGCTGTCGTCCTACCGGGAAACCCGGTCCCGTTCTGAGGTGCAGCGGCTGGTGAATGCGGTGGCCGGGTCGCTGGGGCTGGTATTGTTGGGGGTGACTCTGGCAGCGATCCTCGGTGCCCCGGTGCTGACTGCGGTTTTTGCCCCCGGGTTTCTGGATGACGATGCAAAGTTTGCGCTCACCAGCGAGATGCTTCGGATTACCTTTCCTTATCTGTTGCTGATCTCCCTGACTGCGTTTGCGGGCGGTATCCTGAACAGTTATGACCGCTTCGCCGTGCCGGCATTTACCCCGGTTCTGCTGAACCTCGCCATGATCGCGGCGGCGATCTGGCTGGCGCCGCTGATGGATGAGCCGATCATGGCTCTGGCCTGGGGTGTTTTCATTGCCGGCGCCCTGCAGTTATTTTTTCAGCTGCCGTTTCTGATGCGCCTGGGCTTGCTGCCAAGGCCACGGGTGGACTATCGCCATGAGGGCGTCAGCCGAATTCTGAAACTGATGGCGCCTGCCATGTTCGGGGTGTCGGTCAGCCAGATCAACCTGCTTCTTGATACCGTGCTGGCCTCGTTTCTCCAGACCGGCAGCGTCTCCTGGCTGTATTATTCTGACCGTCTCGCCGAGCTGCCTCTGGGCGTGTTTGGCATTGCCATCGCCACGGTGATTCTGCCCAATCTGTCCCGCAAGCACACGGCGGCATCGTCGGATCAGTTTGCGACCACGCTGGACTGGGCGGTGCGCGCGGTTCTGTTGATTGGTCTGCCGGCAGCCGTGGCGCTTGTCTTGCTGGCTGAGCCTCTGATTGCCACGCTGTTCCACTACGGTGAGGTCACCGACCGGGATGTTGCCATGGCAGCCCAGAGCCTGCGGGCCTATTCCGCCGGGTTGCTGGCCTTCATGTTGATCAAGGTTCTGGCGCCGGGGTTCTTTGCCAGGGAAGACACCAGAACGCCGGTAAAAATCGGAATTATTGCCATGGTTGCCAACATGGTGTTCAACCTGATTCTGATCGTTCCTCTCGCCCACGCCGGACTGGCGCTGGCGACCTCTCTGTCCGCCTGGCTGAATGGCTATTTGCTATGGCGTGGGTTACGCAAGGAAGGCGCCTGGCAGAGCCAGGCCGGCTGGCCCCGTTTTCTGATGCAACTGCTGTTCGCCAACGGCGCGCTCGCTGTGGTGGTTCTGTGGCTGGCGCCACCAGTGCCGGTGTGGCTGGAGAACGGAGGTTATCAACGGGCGGCTGATATGGCGATATTGGTGGGCGCAGGAGTGGCCGTTTACTTCGTCGCTCTGGCGCTTGCGGGGGTTCGGGTAAGACATTTCCTCCAGAGGTAAGGTATAATCGCGCGTTTTCTCACCAGCGTTGCGGTAACACGCAAGCGCTGAAAGCTAGCTGGCAATTGAAGGTTCGCATTACATGCGTCTGATCCGGGGCCTGACCAACCTGAAAATGCTTTCCCGGCGGGAGGATTCGCCGCTCGCCAACGGATGTGTCGCCACCATCGGTAATTTCGATGGTGTGCACCTGGGCCACAAAACCATTATTGATCAGGTCAAAAGCAAGGCCGACGCACTGGGCGTGCCTTCCGTGGTGATGATTTTCGAGCCCCAGCCCCGGGAGTTTTTCCAGGGTCGCGAGGCTCCGCCGCGCTTGATGGGTTTCCGGCAGAAGTTTGAAGAGCTGCTGGCCGAGGGCGTCGACATGGTTCTGTGTCTGCGTTTTAACCAGGCCTTCCGCAGCTACTCGGCCATGGGCTTTATCGAAGACGTCCTGATTGAAGGGTTGGCCGTCCGGCACCTGGTAGTGGGTGATGATTTCCGGTTTGGCTGTGATCGGGCCGGAGATTTTGCCTTGCTTGAGCAGGTGGGACCGAACGCCGGCTTTACGGTTGAGAATACCCGCACAGTGACCGTTAAAGGCGAGCGCGTGAGCAGTACCCGTGTACGGGAGTTGCTTACGGTGAACGGACTGGAGCAGGCGGAAGCACTGCTCGGGCATCCATACCGGATCCGGGGCAGAGTGGTGTATGGCAGGCAGCTGGGCCGCCAGATCGGCGCGCCCACGGCGAATATCCTGTTGCATCGAACTCCGGCCCTGCGCGGTGTCTATGTGGTTGCCGCCACACTGGACGATGGCGCGAGGTACGATGGCGTTGCCAATATCGGAATACGGCCGACCGTGGATGGCAAGCAGCCGTCTCTGGAAGTGCACCTGTTCGACTTTGCTGGCACACTTTATGGCCAGCATCTGGAGGTGGTATTCCGCCACGGCCTCCGGGACGAGGAAAAGTTCGGTTCCGTGGATGAGCTCAAGGAACAGATTGCCCGGGATTTTGAACATGCCCGGGCGTGGATTGCCGAAAGCGGCTCTGTGAAAAGCGCGGATTGAAACGCCCGGCTGCGCCCCAACGAATAAACGACTGACCCAAACTGACCAAGACCAAAAGAGTACGCACACAAACCATGAGCGACTACAAGCACACCCTGAATCTGCCGGAAACCGCCTTCCCCATGCGCGGCAACCTGGCCAAGCGCGAGCCGGAAATGCTCAAGCGCTGGCAGGATCTCGACGTCTACGGCAACCTGCGCAAGCAGCGTGAAGGGCGGGAGAAGTTCATCCTCCACGATGGCCCTCCCTATGCCAACGGCAGCATTCACATTGGTCATGCGGTCAACAAGATTCTCAAGGACATGATCGTCAAGTCCCGCAGTTTCATGGGCTACGACGCGCCTTATGTGCCGGGCTGGGACTGCCATGGTCTGCCCATTGAACACAAGGTGGAGCAGGAGATTGGCAAGGCCGGTGTGAAGGTGGATTACAAGACCTTCCGCCAGGCTTGCCGGGACTACGCCACCAAGCAGATTGCCGGTCAGAAGACCGATTTTATCCGTCTGGGCGTCATGGGAGAGTGGGACAAACCCTACCTGACCATGGATCCCAGGGTGGAAGCGGGCATTGTTCGTGCACTCGGCAAGATTGTTGCCAAGGGCCACCTGGTGCGCGGTTACAAGCCGGTTTACTGGAGTGTGGTGGGTCAGTCCGCACTGGCAGAAGCCGAGGTTGAGTACCAGGACAAGACCTCTACCCAGATTGATGTGCGCTTTACCGCGGTTGATCAGGCAAAAGCCCTGTCGCTGTTCGGCACCGAAAATGGCAGTGGCGATGTGTCCGTTGTTATCTGGACCACCACTCCCTGGACCATTCCGGCCAATCAGGCGGTTTCCCTGAATGCGGATCTGGACTATGCACTGGTACAGACCGATGTTGGCCAGGGGCCTGAGCGCATGATTCTGGCCGCCGACATGGTGGAAGGCATCATGGCGCGCTGGCAGGTTGAGAGCTACGAAGTGCTGGCAACCTGCTCCGGTGCGGCCCTGGAAAACCTGGTTCTCCAGCATCCGATCTACGACAAGCAGGTGCCGGTGATCCTGGGTGATCACGTATCCACCGATGCCGGTACCGGCGCTGTTCATACCGCGCCCGATCACGGCATGGAAGACTTTGAGGTGGGCAAGGCCTACAACATCGGCACCATCAACCTGGTTCAGGCCGATGGCACCTACACCTCGGCCGCCGGTGAGCTGGCAGGCGTGCACGTTTACAAGGCGGATGAGCCGGTTTGCAGTGCGCTCGAGCGCGAGGGCAAGCTGGTCCGCTCCGAAAAATTCCGCCACAGCTATCCCCATTGCTGGCGCACCAAGACCCCGCTGATCTACCGGGCCACGCCCCAGTGGTTTATCAGCATGGACAAGGAAAACCTCCGCGCCGACGCCCTGGAAGCCATCAAGGGTGTGCGCTGGGTGCCGGCCTGGGGCCAGAACCGCATCGAGGCCATGTTCAACCAGTCCCCTGACTGGTGCATCTCCCGTCAGCGCACCTGGGGTGTACCCATTACCCTGTTTATCCATAAGGAAACCCAGGAGCTGCACCCGGACACCCAGATCCTGATCGAAAAGGTGGCCCAGCAGATCGAGGAGGGCGGTATCGACGCCTGGTACGAGCTGGATGCGGCTTCCCTGTTGGGCAGTGATGCCGAGCAGTACGAGAAAGTAACGGATACCCTGGATGTCTGGTTCGATTCCGGCGTGACTCACGAGTCGGTGCTGCGGGTACGCGAGGAACTGGGGCAGTTCCCGGCCGATATGTACCTGGAAGGCTCCGACCAGCACCGTGGCTGGTTCCAGTCGTCCCTGAAAACGTCCATCGCCATGAATGGCGTGGCACCGTACAGGCAGGTTCTGACCCACGGCTTCACCGTTGATGGCAAGGGCCATAAGATGTCCAAATCCCTGGGCAACGTGATCGCGCCCCAGGAGGTCATGAACGAGCTGGGTGCGGACATCCTGCGCCTGTGGGTGGCTGCAACCGACTACAGCGGCGAAATGACCGTGTCCAAGGACATCCTGCGCCAGACCGCCGATGGTTACCGCCGGATCCGGAATACCTCCCGCTTCCTGCTGAGCAACCTGACCGGATTTGATCCGGAGCAGCACATGGTGGCGCCGGAAGACATGATCGCGCTGGATCGCTGGATGGTGGACCGTGCCCTGCAGTTGCAGGAAGAGCTCCATGAGGATTATGGCAACTACGCCTTCCTGCGAATTTACCAGAAGGTGTACAACTTCTGTGAAGCCACCCTGGGCGGATTCTATCTGGATATCATCAAGGATCGCCAGTACACCACCCAGGCCGACAGTCTGGCGCGGCGTTCTTGCCAGACCGCCCTGTACCACGTGGCCGAAGCGCTGGTTCGCTGGATCGCCCCGATCCTCAGCTTCACCGCCGATGAAATCTGGCAGCACCTGCCCGGCAAGCGCAGCGATACCGTGTTCTATGAAACCTGGTATGAAGGCCTGACCGCGTTGCCGGATAACGCCGAGCTTGGCCGTGACTACTGGCGCGAGATGTACAGTGTGAAAGAGGCCGTCAACAAGTGCCTTGAGGAAGCCAGGGCGCGGGGTGAAATCAAAGGCTCTTTGAGTGCCGAAGTCACCCTGTTCTGTGAAGGCGATCTGGCATCCGATCTGAAGCACCTCGGCGAAGAGCTGCGCTTTGTGCTGATCACCTCAGAGGCTACCGTGAAGCCGGTTGCAGAAGCCGGCGATGCGGAAATGACCTCTCACGAGGGCCTCCGGGTCAAGGTGACACCGGCCGCCCACACCAAATGTGAGCGCTGCTGGCACCACCGGGAAGACGTCGGCCGCAATGCCAAGTACGACGACCTTTGTGGCCGCTGCGTGACCAACGTGGAAGGGCCCGGCGAAGCCCGTGCCTACGCCTGATGGACGCGAGCATGACTGAGCAGGTCACCGGGAGCAAACTGAAGTGGCTGTGGCTGGCGGTGCTGGTGATCGTTCTGGATCTCGGTACCAAGGCAATGGCCACTGCCATGCTGACATACGGCGACCCGGTTCCGGTGATGCCGATGTTCAATCTGACACTGCTCCACAATACCGGAGCCGCGTTCAGTTTCCTGGCCGGAGCCGCCGGCTGGCAGCGCTGGTTTTTCGTGAGCCTCGCGCTGGTGGTCAGCGTTGTATTGATCTACTGGTTGAAGAACCTGCAGCGCCATGAGACCTGGACGGCCATTGCCATCGTACTCATACTCGGTGGCGCCCTGGGCAACGTCTACGATCGGGTAGTGCACGGCTACGTGGTCGACTTCCTGCACTTCTACTGGCAGGACTGGAACTTTCCCGCCTTCAACCTGGCCGACACTGCAATCACCATCGGTGCCGCCATGATGATCCTTGATATGTTCCGCAAACCCGCCGATTCCGACGGGGATGCGCAAAGGAATGAGTAACTCTTATGAATGAACTGCCTGTCGACAAGGGTACCCGCGTCAAGCTGCATTTCGCCCTCAAGTTTCCTGACGGTGAAGTGATCGATTCAACCTTCGAGAAAGAGCCGGCTTCTCTGGAAATCGGCGATGAAAACCTGCCGGAAAACTTCGAAGCCTATCTGATGGGCATGAAGGCCGGCGACCGGGACACTTTCCAGGTGCCGCCGGAAAAGGCCTTCGGTCAGCACAATCCGAACAACGTTCAGACGTTCAAGCGCCACGAATTCAGCCCCGATATGGTGCTGGAGCCCGGCGTGATGATCTCCTTCGCCGATGCCCGCCAGAGTGAGCTGCCCGGTGTTGTCAGCCGTGTGGAAGGCGACGAAGTGGAGGTGGATTTCAATCACCCCCTGGCAGGGCGTACACTGACGTTTGAAGTAGAAATCATTGATGTGGAGCCGGTCGGCCCGGCCCACTAACCAGAGCAGCAGGTTGATATGCAGATCCGACTCGCCAATCCCCGAGGTTTTTGTGCCGGCGTGGACCGCGCCATTGAAATTGTAAACCGGGCGCTGGACGTGTTCGGGGCGCCCATCTATGTAAGGCACGAGGTGGTCCACAATAAATTTGTGGTCGATAACCTGCGCAACCGCGGTGCCATCTTCGTGGACGAGCTGGACGAAGTGCCGGACGACAGGCTGGTTATCTTCAGCGCCCATGGCGTTTCCCAGACGGTGCAGAATGAAGCCGCCCGCCGCGGCCTGAAAGTCTTCGACGCCACTTGCCCGCTGGTCACCAAGGTCCACCTGGAAGTCATGCGCTACAGCCGCGACGGGCGGGAATGCGTTCTGATCGGCCACCACGGCCACCCGGAAGTGGAAGGCACCATGGGTCAGTACGATCACAGCAATGGTGGCGAGATCTACCTCGTGGAAAACGAGGTAGACGTGGCCAACCTGGAAGTGAAAGACCCGGCAAAGCTTTCCTACGTGACCCAGACCACCCTCTCCATGGACGATACCGCCCGGGTGATCGACGCCCTTCGCGCGAAATTTCCCCAAATCCAGGGCCCGCGCAAGGACGACATCTGCTACGCCACCCAGAACCGGCAGGATGCCGTGAAGCAGCTGGCCGGTGACTGCGATCTGATGCTGGTAGTCGGCTCGCCCAACAGCTCCAACTCAAACCGCCTGCGTGAGCTGGCGGAGCGCATGGGCACACCGGCCTATCTGATTGATGAGGCCTCCCAGATTGATCCCGCCTGGCTGGAAGGCAGGACCTCGGTTGGTGTGACCGCTGGCGCCTCGGCTCCGGAAGTGCTGGTTAACGATGTGATTGCTCGCCTCAGAGAGCTCGGCGGAAGCGTTCCGGAGGAGATTGCCGGGCGTGAGGAGAATATTGTGTTTTCTATGCCGCGGGAGCTGCGGATAGATGCCGTAGAGATAAGCTGATCTCTGCGGCATCCTCCTGGGCAATTACCAACAGTCCGCTTGGGCTGCGCCTCGAACTCCCTGCTCATCCAGTGTAAGGGTTCCGCAGTCGTCTCCAGCCTGGCCTCCGGTTGGCAGAGCCTGAAGAGTGAACGTATCCCTTGTAACATTCCCAGAAAAACTGATGTTATAAAACGCAGTGCCATTCTGGGGCGACTGCGTAAAGGGCAGTGCCGGATCATTTCCTGCGTCGCGATAGTCGAACCCGTTCGAGTATCGTCGCTCCATCCATTGCGCCAGTTCCAGAAGATCGGCTTGCGCTGTTGTCCTGCGAGTCTGTTCGACCTGGTTCTGGTAAGCAGGGAAAGCGATTGCTGCGATGATCCCAATGATGGTAACCGTGATCATTAGCTCTATTAGCGTGAAGCCTGAAGAGCGATTCAATTCTTGGAAAGATGGTTCGCGATTAGTAATCAAAACGTCATCACCCGATTGGTTGGAAGGACTTTCTGGTGTGGGCCACAGGATTATCTATCGAGAGCTCTAAGCGATACTATCAACCTGGCTCCGCGGCTTGAGTCGATGATTCTGCCCACCTCTATTTCGACCCGGTTTCCAGGCACAAGGCGTTTTAAAACTTGCTCCCTTGACCATGATGCGTTGTTGAAACGGATTACACGGTCTAGGACGAATGACCTGTCATCAATAATGACCAGCGCTTGCTCTGAATTAATTGAGTTTATGGTGCCGGTGTAGTGTGCCCCTTCGCTAAGAACCTGAGCTTCTGTTTCTGGCATTTGTTCTGCAGTCGCATACCCGGGATGGACTAAGCCAAGGGATAACAGCGCAATGACGGTCGCAAGTATCGATGTGGTGTACGTTTTTCGGTTCATGGCAGATACCCCTGTTTTATTCAATGGTGGTGGATGTTTGGTTGGCGTGGGAGCAGCACCTTATCGGAGCTGCTCCCAAGTCTGCCGGCCGATACTTGAGTCCAGAGAGCGAGCACACAGAGCACTTTCGCATGGAGCGTCCGGATCAAGCTGGTTCGGGTCCAAGCCGGGGATAAGCACTTCTGCATCCCCATCACCGGTTGCAATGGTCCTGTTTTCTCCACCATAACCGTATTGAATGCCGCTTGGTGCATAATCCACCACAATATCGCCGGAATTAAACGTCCCATCACTGTTGAGGTCAAAAACGGGGGTTTCTGAGGGCTCTCCGCTAGTGAGCTTCAAGTCCATAATAAAGCCCGTTCTACCACTGGAGCATGGATTGTCATCCGGAACGACTGTTGTGAACCTGACCCTGTCCGGGTTAACGCCAAAGGGGAAGGTAGCCCTGCTAATCACGCGCTCTCCGGATTGGGTGGATCCGAAAATAAGGTCAAGATACCAGCCTTGGTCATCGGTCGCAGGCTCATTCTCGGAAGTCTCACGAACAGTGAAGGTGTTGGTGCCACTGCCGGACACCCGATCAACGGTCACGGCCTCTTGGGTCGTGATGGTCTGCTCCAGCAGGTCTGCGCGAGTCAGGTTGCTCTGGGACAAGTCATCCTGAATCGCGTAAAGGCTCTGAATATTGTAGTTGCTCTCGTCTCCGTTCCTCAGGAAGCTGCCGGTTCCAAACGCAATCACCAGTTCGTCAGCATTTGACGGATTCAGGGCTACCCGCGGCGCCACAGTGATCGGCTGTGGTGTTCCACTGCTGTCCTCCGCGGAAAACACCTTGGTAGCCGACCAGTTGCCAGTGTTATTCCCGGTAAGATCGAAACGCCACATGTTGCCCAAAAGATCACCTGCGTAAGAGTAGCGAGTAATTGCGTCTGTCTCAGGGAAACTCGTAACGACAGGTGATGCCAGACCGTTAGGACTCGCCGCACTGCCAGCGCCCGTTTCAAGCTCTTTGATCAGTGAACCGTCGGTAAGGTTGACAACGAACAGGCTCGACTGGTTGCTCGTACCGTTGAAGCCGTTGCCGAAAATAGCTACCCACTCGCCACTTTCGAGTCTGGCGATCTGCGGGTCGGTCACTCCATACCCGAGGTCGCTATGTGTGAACTCCCACAGCACATCGTCAGCCGGGGAGAAGGAGCCGGGATCCGTTACGTCGAGTGCAAACACTGTTTTGCCGCCCAGGCCCATCGTGCCAACCAGTACCGTTCTCCATTCCTTGTCGCTATCGCCGTCCTTATCGATGTAGGCGTCCTGTACTCGCGGTGTTCCATCCATGAAATACTTGTGAGCGTAGTTAGGCAGCATCAGTTCAGCGATGCGAGCATGGCTGTTTGTTCCCTGTGGCAGGAGAAGCTCTCCGGGCACGTACCCGAAGAGCTCGTTTCCATTTTCACTATTGAACGCGTGCAGGATCCCATCATTAGCCGGAACATAGACTGCATCAATGCGTCCCTGGTAAGTTGTAGTTGAGCGGAAAGGGCCATAGCTTGATCCTTCATCCGACGGCAAGCGGGCGAAGCCAAAATTGGACTTCCCGGCAAACTGTGGATTGGCATTAATAATATCGCCCAGCAGTCGAGTCACGGTCGCGCCTGATTCATCAATGGTTTCACGGGAGCGAAAGCTGCTGCTTGCGTCGGTGTCGCCGTGCAACCAGGCAATTCGTTGGTGTCCCAGATTATCCTGTACCGCCGTGAGCGTGGGGTCGGCATTCAAGGCCTGCTGCTGGGCACTGGAAAGGTTGGACAGGGAGCTATTGGCGTCGAATGCTAACTCGACGCCCGAAGTGCCGTTATGAGTAATCAGCGTTCGGTTACCTGGATCCGTGTTGGCCAGAACTGTTTCTGCGTCCCAGATCTGGGATCCCTGATCAAAATTAAATGCGTTCAAAGTGCCCGACCAGTCTTCACTTCTAAAGCCTGCAAAGAATCCCAATGATTCTGTTCGAAGTACCGCTGAGCTGACTGCTGCAGAGGAGGCAGACGTCTGGGCCCTGGCAACGGCGTCTCCCAGAAACCCCTGGATAGCGGTAGTAAAAGCAACAGGATCCTCTGCGCTTGCGTAGCCACCCCTGCCGTTGATAGCGGCATGCAGCAGGTCGTCAATATTCTGCGGGCTTCGGTCGTCGCCCGGTTCTGGCCAGCTTATCGGGTCGCCGGATTTGATTGCGGCCGTGGCTTCTGTTTCAGAGATATCGCCGACCACACCGAGCCCAATGGTGAACGTGGCCATATGCTGCCAGAACGCCGGGTCTATACTGCCGGCTGGGACTTTATTGTCCAGATCTGTGCGGAGGTCGTTTTTCCAGTATTCCATCGCCACGTCAGCAAGGGTGTTGAAGTGGTCATCGGCAAACGGAGACACCGCCTGATAGGAAAAATCGTCCCCATCAGGATCCGGATTGGTATAAGAGGGGCCAGCCGTGTTGTCTACATTGCCTACGTCCGGGCTGCCGCCGTTCCAGATGCCGTCGGTCATGAGGATTGAAAAGCTTTGCCGGCACTCTACTTGGTCCGTCGTATCGTTGGTGCCAGGAGTAGCTCCCCACGGGCCGAGATTGTCGGAGCGGGAATAATATTCGCCAACATCCTTCAGGGCGGTTCTGAGTGGTGTGCCGCCACTGACACTTTTGTTGTGTAGCCACGAGAGAAACTCCTGTCTTCGGGAGCTGCTATATGGACGGACGCCGCTGACGATGGTGTCCGTGTTGGCGACACCATCTATGGTGTTGCCATTGACGTTTATTGCGCCATAGCCTAACCGGATATAGTCAGGCAGGGTAAAGAAGGCCTCAGTAATTCCCGATTTTGCGGCTTTGTCTCGAGTACTGTAGAAGGAAAACCAGTTTGCGTAATTCGTTTTTTGCTCGTTAGAAGCAGTATTGAGAAGCACTGTGTCATAGCATGCGTTGTTTTTGGGGTTTGCCCGGCAGTCATCCGTATCTTTCTGCTTCATGTAGAAGCCTTGCTCGATCGTTCCAATCTGGTCGAAGCGGATGTATTCACTCAGGTTGTCTGTGGCCGAATTGGAGTCAAAACCATTGATCGGCGCACTGGTGTATGACGAGTTCGGGTATCGCCCGCTCCCATCCGGTTTGAAAGGTGGCGTGTAAGTAACGTCGGGGTTGTAATAGATCTTGTTGACGTCGCTGGAGTAATACCAGTTGTTGTTGACGTCATCGCCACCCAGATCATCGGGCATATATCGCCAAGCCATGGAGCCAGAGTCGTCAAAGACAAACATCAGGTTTGGGTCCACGGATTCCTTCAGAAACAAGGGTACTGAAGACAGGTTTACCTGGCCGTAGGCGGCTTGAGATGTCGCGATGGTAAGCAATAGGCCCGCTGTAAACGATGATAATTTCGGGAAGTTTATTTTTCGGGACGCAGATATGATTTTTGCATTCATGGCCACTTCTCCAGCATGAGCGCACAGCATTGGGTAGCGCGCGGCTCGCAATAATAAGAATGTCTATTCTATTGAGGCGGTAACAAAACGGTTGATTGCAAAACGCTGATGGCGTCCGGACTACCACCCTGACCACGGGACGTGACCTCAAAGCGCTCGAAACAGGGCTGGCCCGGCTCGATTGGGCATACATCAGCTAATCGAGCATGATGATAAACCGGTTGTGCGCTCACACCTGCACCGGCATTACCGGTCCCGGAAGCTGCCGGGCTTGTCCCGTTCCAGTTCCAGGGGGTGTTGAGTCTGGCTGTGGTGAACGCAGCCTGGCGTGTCGCAAGGGTCCCGATCAGGTCTACCTCTGCCTGCCGGAGTCCCGCTTCTGATGCCTGGAATGAAATTGCGCCGTCATGGGCATTACTCGCCATCCTTTCTTGCATGATGGAGCCCTGCATACCACCCACCGCGAGCAGTGAAATCAGGAGCAGCATCACAAGCGCGACGATAAGGGTTGCGCCTCTCTGTTGTCTCGGGGGCGTGCCAGCAATCATTGATCGCGCGGAGCTGTTCATTGTCGGCATCACATTCTCCCTCGGATTGCAGTGGTGCTAACGGATACAAGTCTGACCCTACGGTCTCCGTTATTGCCCTGGCTTACTTCGCTGCCGAGCATGTCAAAACTACGGTTGTTTGCGGCATCAAGGACCTCGTCCCGGCTTCGGGTCATCACTGAAAACCGGACACTTGCAACGTTATCCCAATCTGCCACCTCATCCGCGGGCAGATAGCTGTCGGCAGCGTTAGTCCCGCTAGAATCAACGCCGTAGAGAATCTGGAGAGTTTCGACACCGGAAACGAGTTCCTGTGGTGCCTGAAGCGGGGTCATCAACCGCCGGAAAAGCGCTGGTTCGCCATTGGTGCCCTCACCAATGTAATAGGCCATCGCAGTAAACTCATAGACTTTGGTTTCTGGCTCATACGCGAGATTGAAGTTGTTGCCATTGTTGCCGGGATTGACGTTGCCACCGGCCATCGTCAGAGCACTGGAGTTGGCATTATTACTTTTCTGGAACAGCTCGCCCTCTGAGCAATCGCCAAGCGTTGCCATAACCACCCTGTTTACGGGGACACCTGAGTTGTCTGCCAGGTTGATGCTGTTTCCGTTCTGGGGGTTGGTGGCATTCACCGGCACCGACAGAGGAGTCAATGCGTTAATAATAATGACGTCTGAGTTTGTGATCGCCGAGCCTGCCAAGTCAGCAGGAAGCGCCGTTCCTGCTGTTCCGGACTTCCAGTTTCCTGCTGTAGGCGTCGCGAGCGCTGCTGCCAAGGTAACGCTTTCGCCGGGCCCTGTTCCATCATATTCCCATCCCTGGACTGCCTGGGTTAGAGGAACGGTCAACGTTCCATTCAACCGGTTGTCCACGACTTGATCGAGAGGCCTCCCCATCTCGGCAAGACAGCCAAAACTGCCGGCCGAACGAAGATCAGGATTTAGGACTGCCGATACGAATCGAGTGCTTTCCTGAGCATGGGCCAGGCCCTGAGTCTGTCGATAGGTTTCGTTCCCGCTAAGATAAATCTGAGTGACCCCGAGAGTCAGCAAAAGACCCAATGCCAGGGCGATGATCAGTTCGACCAACGAAAGCCCGGATTCTCTTGTTAGAGAACAGTGTCTTGGACGCCGGGACGGTGATCCGGAAGTTTTAGTAATCAAATCTGTGTCCTCACTACAACTGGATTCATGGCCTGGTCATCCTGATCCCAGTCAATTGTTACCGTCACTGTGTTGCCATTTACAGCAACGGTGCGTTCAGCTGCCGGAAGCAAGCACGCAAGACTATTTTCCCATGCTGCGATATCATTTGCCGCAACACTGGTATTTCCCGGCACGAATGAGGTATCGCAGGCTCCATTGGCGGCACCTTGAGCGTTACCGGCTGCCAGGGCGTAGGCCGCAGGGTTGCCGGGATTGGCGCGGATCCTGTCCAGGATATCTTCAGCAAGCAGTACAGCTTGACTTCGACTCTGGGACTGGGAATTCATCTGAAGAGAAACTACCTGGGTTGATGCCACTCCTAATATGCCGATTCCGAGCACCAGCACAGTTACCAATATTTCGATCAGTCCCAGTCCTGATTGGGTTGCCATTGTCGGAACAGGATGAAATCGCTTTCGATGAAAAGCTTTTTGCTGGATCACGGGCATACTCCGTCACCAATTTCGACTCGACCAACCGGGCTCACCCGAATTTCTCTTAGAGCGTTGTCGCCGCTGGCACAATTATCGGGTGCAACTCTAAAAGTCTGAGCTGTCTGTGGAACAAGAAATCCACGACGGTCGAAAACCAGATCGCCAGTCGACTCAGTAAAAGTCAGGCTGCCGGGAGATTCGAAACCTCGAATTTGATCATTGGTGCAATCCCCGGAGGCATTGCCAGCATGGACGCACCAGCCACTTGCGAGCCCTCCATCTGAACTGAAGGTAACATTGGTGCCGCGTTTGATGGCTTCCGCCCTGGCGAGTTTGATCGACGAGGCCAGGAGGTTGGTGCCGGAAACCAATCTGTTGCCCTCAATCAAATTGCCAAAACCCGGTATTGCAACTGTCGCTACGATTGCAAGAACCACCATCGTAATTAGCAACTCTATCAACGTGAAGCCTGCAGATCTTCTGTACATGACGCACCCTGTTGGAAAACCTCAATGTAAGATAAGCAATGGTAATCAGCGAGCGCATCTGAAATTCGATGAACGGTTTTAAAACTGGGGTGAACGGCAATCCTAGTTTTAATTTGTGATCACCGACACGTTTTCAGAGGCTGCCTCTCCCATTTTTAGCAGGGGGACCTACCAAGGTAGCGGACATGAAACAGTGGTGCCCCAGGGAAGAGTGATTATCCCATCCTGATCCTCATCGCTGAGAGTTCGCAAGCGTCCTCCGATGTTAAGTGCGAGGTAACTCATCCTTACCCTGTCTCCGCCAACTGAGCAGGCTATCAGGCTTCCCATTGTCCCGTGACTCATACCGTCCGCCGCAAATTGAAAGTAGCCCCTGCCCGCTGTCCTTGAAGTCAAGATCGAGTTGGTGCTGGAAAGGTTAAATGTCCGGTGAATACTGGCGTTGTCGGGCCGCTTGTCATTGTTGCTGTCAGGAAAAATCGAGATTGGTTGGCTCCAGTCGTCAAAGCACTGGCCGCTGGCAGAAAGCGGGCAAATGGTCGTGAGAGTCTTGTGGTGAACTGCGTGGGACCGGGCTGCGGCAAACATCCGGTGCGTGCTATTGACCATTTCGGTATGGCGACTTGATGAGACAAGCTGCGTCCACGAAGTGGCTGCGATACTTGCAAGTATTGAAAATAGTGCAATGGCGAGAATTACTTCAATCAGGGTAAGGCCCCTGGTGCTCTGCGGCAGATGCATTTTAACTTCCTTGTTTTGCCGTTGATATCATTGCCAGTCACGTCCTGTGACTTGGCCTTCCAAATTTTATCCCAAGGTTTTGACAATATGTGAGAAGGTGTGCAGATTAATGAAGAACAGTTACTCCATCCCCAACTTCTTCAACCGATACCGCAACGCCCGAAAACTGATCCCCAACCGTTTCGCCGCTGCCGTCTTGTTCCATCGCGTCGCCTCAAGCGCTTTCTCGATAGCCTGTCGTTCAATCGTCTCCAAATACCCCTCCAGATCGATTTCGCCATCTGGCACAGCTATTCCCTCTCCGTTACCGGCCTGACCTTCGGCAATAATCTGCGAGGCCGAGGCGGCGTGCTGGACTCCGTTGCCGAGGTGCAGATCATCAGCGTCAATCTGATCGGCATCACACAGGGTAAAGGCCCGCTCCAGAACATTTTCCAGCTCCCGAACATTACCGGGGAACTCGTAGCTTTTGAGGCGATCGATGGCAGCCGCTGTTAACGTGGCCGGATCGCACTCGTACTCCCTGGCAATCCGTTCGAGGATATGGCTTGCAAGCAGAGGGATGTCGTCCGGGCGCTCCCTTAAGGGCGGGACGGCCAGTTCGATCACATTTATGCGGTAGAACAGGTCCTGGCGGAAATTGCCTTCCTGAACCAGTTCCGGCAGATTCTTGTGGGTGGCGCTCAGTACCCGGATGTCGACGGGCACTTCCCTGGTGTCACCAACCGGCCGTACGGCTTTCTCCTGAATGGCGCGGAGCAGTTTCACCTGCATGGCCAGGGGCAGGTCTGCCACTTCATCAAGGAAGAGAGTGCCGCCGTTTGCAGAACGGAACAGGCCATCCTTGTTTTCCACGGCGCCAGTGAAGCTGCCTTTCTTGTGGCCGAAGAATTCGCTTTCCATCAGTTCGGAGGGAATCGCACCACAGTTGACGGCGATGAACGGTCCTTCGCGGCGGGGCCCCTGCAGGTGAATCATCCGGGCAACCAGTTCCTTCCCGCTGCCGGACTCACCACTGATAAACACCGGCGCCTGGCTTCTGGCCAGCTTTCGGGTCTGGTTCCGGAGCTTTCGGATTTCCGGCGATTTGCCAAGTAGCAGGCCAGGCTCATCGGCGGCGTCTTCCGGATCCGCCTTGGGTTCCGCGAGTTTCAGCGCGCTGTTGACCAGCTCCCGCAAGCGGGGCAGTTCCACCGGTTTGGAGACGAAGTCGAAAGCGCCGGCTTTCAGAGATTCAATGGCCGTGTCCATATTGCCGTAGGCGGTGATCACGGCGACCGGGGTGGCCGGGGAGTTTTGCTGGATCCACTGCACCAGCTCGATGCCATTGCCGTCTGGCAGGTTCATGTCGGTAAGGCAGAGATGGGTCTTGTTCTGCTCCAGCAGGGCTCGGGCACTAGTCAGGTCGGGCGCGGTGAAGGTTGTTATGCCCATCCGGGTCAGGGTAATTTCCAGTAACTCCCGGATGTCCGGTTCATCGTCAACGATCAGCGCTGTATATGTCGTCATCTTGTGTTGTCGGTTCCATGTCGTTATTCGTACGCCCGATATCCGCCGGCGTCAGGTCAGATCATTCGCCCCGGGTGGGCAAAGGTAATGCGAAAACAGCAACCGGGCTTGTTGTCCTCTACCAGGGAAAGATGGGCCTGATTAGCCTCGCACAGTTCCCTGGCCAGATAAAGTCCGAGCCCGGTTCCGGTTTTGTCGGTGGTAAAAAACGGCTCGAACACCGAGCTTCGGTTTTCCGGGGCAATTCCCGGGCCCTGGTCGCGTACATCGATATAGGCCCGCTCTCCATCCTCGGTGGCTCCGGCATGTATGCCGATTTTTCGCTGTCCGGAGTGCTGTTTACTGTAGCGTAATCCGTTGTCGCAAAGATTTACCATCACCTGTTCAATCTGGCTCTTGTCGAACCTTGCCGAAGGCAGCTGCGGGTCAATTTTCAGAACAATGTTGGCCGTTGTGCAATGTTCGTCCTGCGTCTGCAGGAAGTCTTCCCGGAATTCCTGTAGCCAGGGCGCTACTTCGATCAGATCCGCATTGGCGGCCCGGCGTCGGGAGAGATCCAGAACATTCTCGATAATGCCATTCACCCGGCGGGAATGACGCCGGATGATCTCCAGCATTTGCCGGTCTCCGGGCTCCAGGTTGGGGGCCTCTTCCATAAGCTGGGCGGCGTGACTGATCGCACCAAGCGGGTTGCGGATCTCATGGGCTATGCCCGCTGTGAGTCGCCCCAGAGAGGCCAGCTTCATCTGCTGGGCCTGCTGGGTGACCTTGCTCATGTCTTCAATGAACACCAGGATCTGGTCGCCCCGCTCCTGGTCCAGCTGGGTAAAGTTGGCCTGCAGGAGCGGGGAGGTGGGTGAGGGCTGGAACGGCTCAACCCGTTGGCTTGGGTCTTCCAGCCAGACCTCGAGTCCCCGCTTCAGTGGTTTGGGCAGAACGGCTGCGCGCTCGTGAATAGGGCCCGAGGCTTTGGGGGCGCCGTATAAAAGCTCCTCGGCGGCGGCGTTGGCAAGACGGATCTGACCGAAGCGGTCCAGTACCAGAATGCCGGTGCGCATGCGCTGGATAATCTGCTGGTTGATCTGTTCCAGTTCGGCAATGCTTCGGGCCCGGCTGCTGGCCAGTGCCTCGCTGCGCATCATCCGGCGGGAGATGCTCTGCAACACAAACGCTGCGGCGAAGTACAGGATGCCCAGGGAGCCGGCACGGACGATATCATCCGCGGATTCACCCAGGACCAGAAACGCCCACCCTGAGATGCCCAGGGAGCAGATCGCGGCCAGTGCCGCATAGAAGGTGCCCATGCGGCTTGGCGTCAGGATGTTGCCCGCCGCCACGGAAACGATCACCAGATTGGCCAGGCCGTTGGTTATGCCGGTACTGGTAAGCAGCAGCCCGTGCATGATGAGGATGTCCAGCAGGATTGAAAGTGTGATGTGCCGCTGGCTGGGGTGAAATCCGGCGATCAGAAGCAGGGCGATAAAGGCATTCAGACCGAGATACGCGGACACAGCCGCCTGATAGTATTCCAGCATCCGGAAGCGCGTGTCGAAATTGACCGGGTCGACAAACAGCAGCGCCACCAGCATCAGGCTGACCACCAGGCGGTAGTGATTGTAGATTCTGAACAGTTTTGCCTGCTGCAGCCCGGAGGGTGTTGTGGGCGGCGGGCTGAGTGCCTCGGCCGGGCGTGAAGTTGCGTCTGTTGCCATGTTTTACCGGAATCCGCTGTTGGTCGGGAGAAATCCTCGCGCTTGCGGGGTTATAATAGCCTTTTCATGGCAATGAGTTACAGGAGCCGATTTATGTCCGATTCCGGAAAGCAGGCCATCTCCGAGGTGCCGGCCAGAAAACTGCGGGTGGTGATGGCCCAGCTGGATTTTCTGGTTGGCGATATCCCCGGAAACACCGGACTGGTGGTCGATGCCGCCCGCCGAGCATCAGGCGGACATTGTGGTTTTTCCGGAACTCTGTCTGACCGGCTATCCGCCGGAGGACCTGCTGTTGCGTCCCAGCCTTGAAATCCGGGTCAATGAAGCCCTGGAGCGTCTGCAGGCGGAACAGCTTGAGCCGGCCATCGTCATTGGCGCGCCCCTGCGCTACGGTGCATTGCTCTACAACGCGGCGGTGGTCATCGATGGTGGCCGGATTACCGGTCGGTATTTCAAACGCTTCCCGCCGAACTACCAGGTGTTCGACGAAAAGCGGTATTTCGCGGAAGGGGGCGACGTTCTGACCCTGGACATCCGGGGTGTTCCGGTTGGCATTACGGTCTGTGAAGACCTCTGGAAGGAAGGGCCGGTTGAGGACTGCGCTGCGGCCGGCGCCCGGCTGATCCTGAACCTGAACGCCTCACCCTACGACATCGACAAACAGCTTCGCCGCAAGGCGCTTCTGGAGCGCAAGTCGAGAGAAAACCTGGTCAGCATCGTGTATGTGAATCTGGTTGGTGGCCAGGATGAGCTGGTTTTTGACGGCGGCTCCATGGTGTTCGATCATTCCGGTGTACTGACGGCCGAAGCACCCCAGTTCGGTGAGGGGCTGTACCCGGTCGATTTTCTCTGTGAGCATCATTGCCAGCCGCTGTCTCAGCCCTTGCCCGCAGAACCTTCCCTGGAGGCCAACGTGTACAACGCGCTGGTAACGGGGGTTCGGGATTACGTCAACAAGAACGGCTTCAAATCGGTGGTTCTCGGGCTGTCTGGCGGTATTGATTCCGCCGTCACACTGGCCGTGGCGGTTGATGCCCTGGGGCAGGACCGTGTGCGGGCGGTGATGATGCCCTTTCGCTACACCTCCAGCATGAGTCTTGAGGATGCCGAGGCTGAAGCCATGGCGTTGGGCGTGCAGTTCGATGTGTTCTCCATCGAGCCCATGTACGATTCCTTCATGGAAACGCTGGCCGGGCCATTCGAAGGCACCACGCCGGACACCACCGAGGAGAACCTGCAGGCCCGTTTGCGTGGTGTTCTGCTGATGTCCCTGTCCAACAAGTTCGGCTCGCTGGTGCTGACAACCGGCAACAAGAGCGAGATGGCCGTGGGCTATTCGACACTCTATGGCGACATGGCCGGTGGCTTTGATGTACTCAAGGATGTGCCGAAAACCCTGGTCTTCCGGTTGGCCAAGTATCGCAATACCCTGTCCCAGGTGATTCCGGAGCGGGTGATCACCCGGCCGCCTTCCGCGGAACTGGCACCGGACCAGAAAGATGAAGACAGCCTGCCGGGATACGACGTACTGGATCAGATCCTCAATCTATACGTGGAACGGGATTTCAGTGCGGATGCGATCGTTGCGGAGGGGTTTGAGCGAGCCGACGTGGAGCGGGTTATCCGCCTGGTGGACATCAACGAATACAAGCGCCGCCAGGCGCCGATCGGCGTTCGTATCACCGAGCGCGGCTTCGGCAAGGACCGCCGCTATCCGATCACCAACGGCTGGAAAAGCGGCAAGTAGCCGGAAGTTCGGGGTCAGATGAAAATGGGGTCAGAAGAACTTTTCTTCTGACCCCATTTTCATCTGACCCCACTTTCAGCCTTTATTCGTCACCCATCAGGCCAAATGTGACCACGTTGGTGAGCGACCGGTTTTCTTCCTTCAGAAGATCTGCCACGAACTCGCCGTCTTCATTGAGTGCGTCGCTGTCGGGAAAGTTGGTGCGAAGCAGGGCAATGGAGTCCCGGGCCGCCTTTTTCAGATCCAGGAACTGATAGGTCTCGATCATGATGACCAGCGCTTCTTCGACGGACGGCGAGGACGGGTAGTTCTCCACCACGTATCTGCTCCGGTTATTGGCGGCAACGTAGGCCTGGCGCTTGATGTAGTATCGGGCTGCGTGGATTTCCAGTTCCGCCATGCGATTGCGAATTGCGATCATGCGCTGGCGGGCATCGGCCACGTATGGGCTGTCCGGGTAGCGGTTAAGCAGTTCCGAGAAATCCCTGAACGATTGCATCTGCTCGCCCGGGTCCCGGGCGGCCACGTCTATCGGGAAGTAGCGGGCGGCAAGCCCGATGTCCAGGTTATAGGAGGCAAGCCCGCGCATATAGAGGGCGTAATCCGCATGGTCACTTTGCGGGTTCAGCCGCAGAAAACGGTCCGCCGCGGCCCGTGCACCTTCAAGATCGAGGTTCTGATACCGGGCATAAATGAGATCCAGCTGCGCCTGCTCGGCATAGCGGCCGAACGGATAGTAGGTTTCCAGGGCATCCAGGTTCTGTTCCGCTTCGTTGAAATTACCGGAGTTCATGGCCTGGCGGGCGTTTTCGTAGTAGGTCTTCTCGGGCAGTACCTCCTCCTGCTTGTTGGTCGCGCAGGCACTGATCAAAACAACCAGTGTGGAAAGTAGCAGTAAACGAAGGCCTGATCTCATGCCGGAATCCCGTATAATGTCGATTAATTCAAGGGCAGTCATTGTAGCGGGGAAGTGGCTCGATGTGCAGAGGCATCTGCCGGGTAATGCCCGCTGTTTCAACTAATCTGACCAAAACGTAACACACACCGGCCCCGGGGGCTTAATGTCATCTGAAAATCGAATCATCGCCAGCTTTGTAGTTCCGCCGGAGCTGAGTGACCGGCGCCTGGATCAGGCGGCGGCAGAACTGATGCCCGAACATTCCCGTTCGAGACTGCAATCATGGATCAAGAATGGCGCGCTGACGGTGAACGGAGAAGTGCACAAGCCCAGGGACAAGGTTATGCTCGATGATCGCCTGGAACTGGACGCCGAGCCGGAAGCACAGGTGAGTTGGCAGGCTGAGGAAATCTCCCTGGATATTGTTTACCAGGACGAGCACTTGCTGGTCATCAACAAGCCGGCAGGACTTGTTGTCCATCCGGCTGCCGGCCACGCCGACGGGACCCTGGTCAATGCACTGCTGAACTATGCCCCGGAAGTGGAAAACCTGCCCCGGGCCGGCATTGTGCACCGCCTCGACAAGGATACCTCTGGCATCATGGTTGTTGCCCGCAGCCTGATTGCCCACACATCATTGGTAGACCAGCTTCAGACCCGCACCATGGGGCGGGAATACGAAGCCGTGGTCGTCGGGACGCTGACCGGCGGAGCGACGGTGGACGCGCCCATCGGGCGGCACCCCCGGGAACGTAAAAAAATGGCAGTGGTGGCCTCAGGTAAGCCGGCGATTACCCATTATCGTTTGGTGGAGCGTTTTGCCGCGCATACTCTCGTGCGCTGCAAGCTTGAGAGTGGCCGTACCCACCAGATCCGGGTACACATGGCTCATGTGAAACATCCGCTGGTGGGTGACCCCATGTATGGCGGTCGCCTGCGATTGCCCAAGGGCACCACCGAAGAGCTGCGCAAGGCCCTCTCGGCGTTCAACCGCCAGGCCCTCCATGCCAGGCAGCTGACATTGGAGCATCCGGAAACCGGTGAAATCCTGACCTGGGAAGTGCCCTTGCCGGAAGATATGGTCACGCTGATTGAAGCCCTGCGCAAACACGCCCGGGAGCTGGAAAACCGTGATTACTGACGGGAGCATCCTGAAGCCGGACTGGTCCGTCCCCGATAGCGTGCGGGCCATCAGCACAACGCGCGCCGGTGGCGTCAGCAGCGAGCCATGGGACACCCTTAATCTCGGTAGTCATGTAGGAGATGTGCCGGCGGATGTGCAGGAAAACCGGGCAAGACTTGCCGGGTTCATAGGCGTCGACGGTGCCCGTATCGGTTGGCTTAACCAGGTGCATGGCACCGAGGTTGTCGAACTAACCCCGGATAACGCCGGCCAGATCGCAAAGGCTGACGCCAGTTACACCCGTCACTCCGGCGTCGCCTGCGCCATCCTTACCGCCGACTGTCTGCCCGTCATTCTGGCCGATAACGAAGGAGCCGTCGTCGGCGCCGCCCACGCCGGTTGGCGGAGCCTTTGTGGCGGAGTTCTCGAAAACCTGGTGAGCGCCATGGCCGTCGCGCCTGAGCGCCTCCAAGCCTGGCTCGGTCCGGCCATCGGTCCCGACAGTTTCGAAGTCGGCCCGGAAGTCCGCGACGCCTTCCTGGAACACGACCCCGAGGCTGCCAGCGCATTCAAGACCGACGGTGCCCGGCCCGGGCATTTCATGGCCGATATCTATGCCCTTGCCAGCTTGCGGCTAAATCAACTCGGTGTTTCCAACGTTACCGGCGGTGGCCTGTGTACTGTTCAGGATCCAGATCGGTTTTTCTCTTACCGCCGAGATGGTCAAACCGGGCGGATGGTAACTTTGGTTTGGCTAACGGGCTGATTATTAATGCCTTTCATGGTTTGGTTCTGGTTGTGATCGCAAATTTCGGGGGCTGGTGCAGGGCTACTTTCCAGAACTGTCTGCAGCATGGATGCTGCAGACAAGCCTACATGGGTGAGGCCGAGCGATTATGAAGCGAAGCTTCATGCGACAGACGAACGGCTGCAATCTGTGATTGCAGGCTGGACCCCGTAGGGGTATTTACGGCGTGTTCTGGAAAGTAGCCCTGCACCAGACCTGCACTCAAGTTCGAATCTCAAACTGACGGCCGTCAATTTTCTGACGAATACAGCGGGCCCCCGCTTGAAGTCCCCCCACTTGCCCCTACATTAAGTGTCAAAGCAATCGAATATCCGCCGCCCATGGCACTCAGGTATTCGCAGAAATTCGGGGAAAGTAAACATGAGAATCGACAAGCTGACCAGCAAGCTGCAGACCGCCCTCGCGGACGCACAATCCATTGCTGTCGGGAAAGATCACAATTTTATCGAACCGGTGCACCTGATGCAGGCGCTGCTTGACCAGGAAGGTAGTGCAATCAAGCCTTTGCTGAAACAGGCCGGGGCCGAGCCTGGCCGAATTCGCCAGGCCATCGCCCGGGAAATCGAGAACCTGCCGGAGGTGCGGGGATCCGCCGGCGACGTCTCCATGTCCAATGACATGGGCCGGCTGTTCAATATTGCCGACAAGCTGGCCCAGAAGCGCAAAGACCAGTTCATCTCCAGTGAACTGATGCTACTGGCAGCGCTTGAGGATCGCGGCAGCCTTGGCCGGGTACTCCGGGAGCAGGGCGTTGATAAAGCAGCTCTGGAAAAGGCCATCGACGAAGTTCGCGGAGGTGAGGCCGTCAACGATGCCGGCGCCGAAGAAAACCGTCAGGCCCTGTCCAAATACACCATCGATCTGACCGAACGTGCCGAGGCCGGCAAGCTGGACCCGGTCATTGGTCGCGATGATGAGATCCGTCGTACCATCCAGGTATTGCAGCGCCGCCGGAAAAACAACCCGGTGCTCATCGGTGAGCCGGGCGTGGGTAAAACCGCCATTGTCGAAGGGCTGGCCCAGCGCATCGTCAACGGCGAGGTGCCCGATGGTCTGAAAGACAAGAAAGTCCTGTCGCTGGACATGGGCGCGCTGATCGCTGGTGCCAAGTTCCGCGGTGAGTTTGAGGAGCGCCTGAAAGCCGTTCTGAACGAACTCTCCAAGCAGGAAGGCCAGATCATCCTGTTCATTGATGAAATCCATACCATGGTCGGCGCCGGCAAGGCTGAAGGTTCCATGGACGCCGGTAATATGCTGAAACCGGCGCTGGCCAGAGGCGAGCTGCACTGTGTAGGTGCCACCACCCTGGATGAATACCGTGAAAACATCGAAAAAGATGCCGCCCTTGAGCGCCGGTTCCAGAAGGTACTGGTCAGCGAGCCCAGCGAGGAAGACACCATCGCCATCCTGCGGGGTCTGAAAGAGCGCTACGAGGTTCATCACGGGGTTGAGG
>Ga0247720_100080_pt1 | contig 46491 bp, 46 predicted proteins | sample MSEWel2015_12_15_FD_189078 | JGI IMG/M metagenome (GOLD analysis project Ga0247720, IMG submission 189078) | Subsurface sediment microbial communities from gas well in West Virginia, United States - MSEEL Well Study Marcellus 3H_2015_12_15 | ecosystem: Environmental > Terrestrial > Deep... | reverse complement strand
GAATTATTCAGGTCAATTTATTTGAAAGGAAACTTTTAAGGTCACTCTTTGTGCCTGATAAAAAATGGCGAAAACAAGAAGAACCTCAATTGAGGTTCTTCTTGTGATATTTGTGGGACAGCAGTGGAGCTACCCCCCTTTCTTCTTTATAAGCTATTCGTTTAATCCAAATACTTTTGTCGTTAATGCTAAATTCTTAGCCGTTAGACCTGAAAGAATCAAACTATTATTAGCAGTTGGAATCGTCCATTTCTGGTTAGCTCCTCCTGTACAACGATAACGAATTAAACGTGCGCGATTATTCGTCAGATAGCCACCTTCCAAATCGAAGCATTGATTAGCCTGCTTAATCGCTTGAGCACTCATATCAGTAGTCCAAACTTGATTAGCTTGGTTGTTACTGCAAGGCTGTAAATTAATTACATTACCCGAAGTAGTTGCTAAGCATTGATCTATATATTTTTTGCTGTGAATTTTTCCTAATGCATCGTAAACCCATTTTTCTGAGTCATTGCCTATACAACCCGAAGCACCACTAATAAATGCATTGAATTGACCATTTTCAAGTTTTTCAGCTTTCAAACAATTTGTTCGATTTATTAAACTCATCGCAGAGCCTAAATTAAAATCACTTTTCAGTTCTAGCTTATCTAGGAAAACATGAAAAGCGTTAACTGCATCAGAATTTAGATTCACTAAATCAGAGCGATATACATTCATCCAGCGATTCAAACGATACAGCGTGTTTTGCTGTTGGGTATAACGATTCATTTCGTTCTGCGCTGCAATCGAAAGCTGATCTTTGAATTTTTGATATGAATCGAACAACAATTTATTATCAGCTGACAAATTCACCACGGGTCTTGTAGCATTTTCCAAAAGAGCTTGCTCAAGTACTGGAAGTTCAATTTGTTTTAATGCTGAGTACCCAATATTTTTACCAATTTCTGCATAAGGTGAAATTTGTACATTGTTTGCTGGAATCATTATTGTTGAAAGTAAAACTGCTTTTTGATTGGCTTTTCTACAATACAAATTTACTTGCTGTGGTGATTCACTTTGAGCCACATTGATATGGAACTTATTGGCATTACTATTCGTATTCATACGTTGAGGTGCTAGAGCAATGTTTTGCTCATTTGATGCGAATCGAATATTTAACCAACAACTTGCCGTAGAATCATTTGAATTGATTTGCGCCAAGTTAAACACATTACCCCAATTCCCTCTTGCCGCTGGATAAATTAAACCCACCTGATTCACAGGATCATATCCACCCAAAATCGTATAAACAGGAACACCGAATAATCTTGGCTTTAAGTAATTTCCATCAGCTGAGTTGTACCAAACATTTCCAGAGTTCGGCACTTTGGGCTGTGCAACTTCCATAGCTCGTGTTGTAGCATTCCACTTTTTATAACCAGTTGGTGAGTTTTTATCCCACACATAACGATCAAAGGCAGGTTGAATCTTGAGATACGTACTATAGCCTGTGTAATGTGTATATTTTGAAATCGAACTCGCAGTCGAACCGCCAGACATCGCATCCCAGCCATAAGCATACTTATTTAAAAAGTTTGGAACGCCATTACTACCATCTCCAAGATTTGTCGATGTCCAATTGAGATTACCACGCATTTTATTTCTAAAGGCGATATATCCCCAGCCACTATCTGCATGATGTGCAGCCCAAAACATATTATTACCCACTGAACCAGGATAATGCCCCAGACCATAGTGATGTCCAATCTCATGACTAAACTCGTTACCTACAGAGTCAATCAGTGTTAGCATTCCATTACCACCACTCAAACCATGCGTGACGTCACCATTACTGTATTTACCGCGAGCATGATGCGTAACTACACTTTGTGTCAGTTGAGGCTGTTCTTGACTCGCCATAGAGGCACTGGTAATTCCCCAATTTGCTAGATTAATACCTACCCCAAAGGTTGACTTTGCCGTGTTTTCTCGCATATCACCACTATAGACATCACCAGTCGTTACACTGGCAGCATCATAAATTACCCCACTAGCAACCATGACTTTATCGAGTTTTAAATCGTCATATTTGGTGACAATCATTCGAGCAGCTGGAATAGTCTGAAAATAATCTGTTCCTGCTTTTGCTGATTCTAACAGCATATAGTGACCGTTAGACTGAGGTGGATCGGTAAGTAATCCCAAACGAATATTTTGCACAACTAACTCACCTGGAGCGGCAAAATCAATATCTATCTCTGCTAAGTCACCACTACGATTAGTTAAGGGATCAATAATTCGAATATGCAAACCAGCTTTAACTTCATTCCAATTCAAAGCAGTGCTCCAAGCACGTTTTGAATAGTTCACCTGTGGTCGTCCATCATTATTTGATTGATCAGATGCAGCCAAACGAGACGGATCATCTAAATCTACCGTTCTCAGCAATTGATTGCCCTGATAAATTTCAGCTTTTAAAGATTAAATATTCCCCATCTCGATTAATGATGTCACCAATAAAAGAGCCTCTTTCTCAGAGGTTAAACGAGGCATGTAATCTTTTTCATTATTTTTTGGATTAACCACATGACTTTGAGCAAATTGAATCATAGCTGAAAAAGCTTCCATTCAAATCATTCCTCAAAGTACGAACTAAACCTAATTTATCGTAATCATAAAAACCAAGAACCGTATCATCGATAACATCTTTTGTTGGCTCAGGGTATTTTTCAGAAAAAGATGGATGAGAATCACCCGCACTTCCTGACCCCATATTACTTTCTGTTGATGAAATACCACCACTTCCGCCGCCACAAGCACTCGCCGCCACAAGCACTTAACATTGCTGCAAGAACAGATAATGACAAATATTTAAGTTTTAAATACATCACATTTCCCCCAATAAACCGTAATAAATTATCAATAAAGATAAGTTTATGATTATTAGTTAATATTAATAAAATCATGCATTTAAAAATAATATCATCTTTACTAAAAGATAAAAAATATGAATTTAGAATATCTTAAAATATCTAAAAGATTTAGTTATCGTGATCTGGTCAGCTCTAAGGGTTAGTTATTTTTCTTTAAAATCTTTAATTAATAATTCTTGTTTTTGACCACGCCAAATCCATTTTAACTTGCTATTTGCAAAATCCTCACCCTCAAACCAAACAAATAATCCCTCCATCATATCTGGCCAGTCTGATTGTTGAATTTCTGTTTGACCTGAAATGACAGCTACAATTGCAGCCAAAATAGTGTCATGACTAACAGCAATACTTAAACCATTTTGATGTGTTGGATGTGTGTGATAAAGCAACTCAAGTACATCAAATACACCTGTAATAGGGTGTTTCATGCCAGGCAAAGCATTATTCACAAAACTGTTGATAAACCCCAATGCACCTTGTTTACGAAAATATGGTGCAGCTTGTTGAATGTCTAATACAAAACTACCTGGCTCAACCAATAATCGCTGTTCAACAATCTCTATCGTATGAGTGTTTTCACCCTTACGTAACTGATCAGCACCTTCAATCATTAAGGCTGCAGTATCAACACATCGTTGGATAGGACTAGAAATACAGTGATGTATGGCTCGATCTGTATTTTGTATGAGATATTGCCCCCAAGCATATGCAAGCTCTCGCCCCTGCTCAGTCAACTGCAAATCATAACCAGCAAATCCCTGCCCATTGACAAGTTCTCGCAATGAATGACGTGTAAATAAGGTGACTGGAATTGAAGTGTCTGGCAATAAATCCACAGCTTCAAACATACTTTTAGGCAATAAATGTAGCGCCATAATATTTATGTAATATAAAAATTTAACTCACTATAACATGGGTAATATAACTCTCAATCTAAAATCCCAGAATGCTTTAATGCTTCATATGCAATTTTTTTGCAGTACTGATCTTTAAATGCGATAAAGCCACCATTAAGAACAGTTTCTCGCTGATTATACAAAAATGGCTTAGCTTCTAGAGTCAGTAGACCACCGCCAATACTTTCTAATAATGATTGACCTGAACTCGTATCCCATTCCGATGTTGGATGAAACCGTGGATAAATATCTATATCACCTTCAAGCATCATACAAAACTTATAAGCACTACCAGCTTCACGTCGCTCAACAGCACGATGCTTGAGTAATGGTTGAATAAAATTTTGATATTTAGGATTTTTACTGTTGTGACTTAATCCAATTTGGAGAGGCGTATTTAAGTCATGTTCTTCTATTTTGTATTGAAACCATTCATTACGGCTAAAACTGTATTTATAAGGAAGTTGATTGCGATAACCGATATACATGACCTGTTCACAAGGCACTGCAATAATCGCAAAAGTTGTCTGATGGTCTTCGATCAAACTTAAATTAGTCGTAAATTCATCACGCTCATGTATAAACTCTTTCGTTCCATCTAGTGGATCAAGCATCCAACATTTTTTCCATGACTTACGCTCAGAATAATCACTCTCTTCAGATAAGACAGGTAATTGCGGTGTTATCGTTGCCAAATGCTTGAGTAGAAAATGATTTACCTTTAGATCAGCTTGAGTCACAGGAGAATCATCACTTTTTTCCTGAATATTAAACTCGCAACCAGCACAATAACTTTGGTATTCTTCCAACAATATTTGACTAGCCTGCGCCATAATTGGAACAAGTTGCATAATCAAGTCATCTTGTGGAGCGAGCGTTTTTATAAACATAGACCAACCTTATGTCATATTCAGATTTACAGCAAAAGCCTATTGCCATGTTCGACATGGATGGCACATTACTCGATTTAGCCTTTGATGATTTTATTTGGAATGAGTGTCTACCTGAACGCCATGCTCAAGTACATCAATGCACTCTAGAACAGAGTAAACAGACACTATTTCAATTTTACCAACAACATAAGCATACACTATCTTGGTATTCTTCTGCTTACTGGACTACAAAAGTTGGAGTCGATGTTTTGCAACTCCAATACGAGCATCGAAATAAAATCAAAGCGCGTTCCGGTTGCTTTGAATTATTAGAACAACTCAAACAAAAGGGCTATCGTTGTTGGTTACTTACTAACGCGGATAAAGCAGGATTACAGCTAAAACTTGAAAATGTTGCACTGAGCCCTTACTTTGAACTTATGATTAGTAGTGAAGAATTAGGATACGCAAAAGAAGATGTTTCTTTTTGGCGTGAACTTCAGCAACTGCATCCATTTGATCCAACGAAAGCAATTTTTATTGATGATACAGTTGCCGTATTGAAAGGCGCAGAAAGTTTTGGAATTTCAAAACTATTTAGCATAGTACAACCATCAAGTAGCAAAGCTGCAAGGAATTCCAATGAACTTCCTTACCCCGCACTTGATGAACTCACTGATTTATTTGATTGTCTAGAAACCCATTTACAGGTAACAGATGCCAAAACAGCATGAACCAGAAAGCATGGAAGCCATGCGAATTGATAAATGGCTTTGGGCTGCTCGTTTCTTCAAAACACGCTCCATCGCAAAAGCAGCCATTGAAGGTGGTAAAGTTCATCACAATAATGAACGCGTCAAAGTATCCAAAGATGTTCGGGTTGGAATGGAACTGACCATTCAACAAGGATTTGACAAGAAAACTGTCATCGTCAAAGCCCTATCGTCTATACGTGGCGGTGCTCCTATGGCTCAGTTACTCTATGAAGAAACAACTGAAAGTATTGAGCGTAGAGAGTTGCATGCATCGCAACGAAAATTGCATAATCTAGCCCGACCTGATCATCGACCAAGCAAAAAAGATCGTCGTGATATCAATCGTTTTAAACAAGAAAATGTTCAATCATGGTCTTATCATGATGAGTAATTTTTTCTAATTTAAGGTGCGTCATCTTGTGTCGTATTGACGCAGGTCAGATGTAGAATAAACAACTAGAATCTGCCACTATACTCAAGTCCCAACAAGTTGAGATTCAATACATCCACTTGGGTTAGTCGTTAAGAATATAAAGTTTTGAGGTTTTGAGATGGATGATAATAAAAGTAAAGCGTTACAAGCTGCGTTAAGCCAGATTGAAAAACAATTTGGCAAAAACACTGTGATGCGCTTAGGTGACAATACTGTACAAGCAGTTGAAGCTGTATCTACAGGGTCATTAACACTAGATATCGCTTTAGGTATTGGTGGATTACCGAAAGGTCGTATTATTGAGATTTATGGTCCTGAATCATCTGGTAAAACAACAATGACATTGCAAGCAATTGCTCAATGTCAAAAAAATGGTGGTACTTGTGCATTCATCGATGCTGAACATGCGCTTGACCCACAATATGCACGCAAATTAGGCGTTGATATTGACAACCTACTAGTCTCTCAACCCGACAATGGTGAACAAGCGCTTGAAATCGCAGATATGCTCGTTCGTTCAGGTGCAATTGATTTAATCGTTGTCGACTCAGTTGCAGCATTAACACCAAAAGCTGAAATTGAAGGCGAAATGGGTGACTCTCATATGGGCTTACAAGCTCGTTTGATGAGCCAAGCATTACGTAAAATCACTGGTAACGCAAAACGCTCTAACTGTATGGTGATCTTCATCAACCAAATTCGTATGAAAATTGGTGTGATGTTTGGTAGTCCAGAAACAACCACAGGTGGTAATGCACTTAAATTCTATGCGTCAGTGCGCTTAGATATCCGTCGTATTGGACAAGTTAAAGAAGGCGATGAAATCGTTGGTTCTGAAACTAAAGTCAAAGTTGTAAAAAACAAAATGGCACCTCCTTTCCGCGAAGCAGTATTCCAAATCATGTACGGTAAAGGAACTAATCAACTAGGTGAATTAGTTGACCTCGCCGTACAACAAGATATTGTTCAAAAAGCGGGTGCATGGTACTCATACCAAGGCAACAAAATCGGACAAGGTAAAAACAACGTAATTCGTTATTTTGAAGAGAATTCGAAAATCGCTGCTGAAATTGAGAAGGTTGTTCGCGAGCAATTACTCACTAAAAACAATCCTGAAGCAGCCCCTACAGAAGATGTAGAAGAACCAGATTTTTTAGAAAGTTAAACTGAAACGCCCTTCGGGGCGTTTTTCTTTCATGAGGATATAAAACTTGTTTAATTCTGAGAAAACAGAGAAACCTAAAACACTCACAGGTCAAAGACTTCGTTCTTATGCATTTGCACTCCTGACTCGTCGCGATTATTCGCAAGCTGAACTTATAGCAAAACTAAATCTATATGCGATTAATCCTGATGAAGTTGCAAAACTCGTCGAAGAGCTAGCAGTAAATAACTATCAAAGCGATCAACGTGTTGCTGAGCAAACCTTAGCAAGTCAAATACGCAAAGGGAAAGGTCTACAACGCATAAAACAAGCTTTGAAAGCAAAACAATTAGATGAAGAGCTTATTACAGAAGAGTTAAAAGAAGTTGATTGGTTAGAACAAGCATATCAACTAAAGGTCAAAAAATTTGGTACTGAGGTTTCAAAAGATCAAAAGATCAAGGCAAAACAAATTCGATTTTTGCAGTATAGAGGGTTTGATATGAGTGTAATTATGAAAGCGATTGCTCGAACGAGCGATGAAGAATAATTGGTGGCAACCCTACCAGCAAGACTCCGGCACATCATAGATCTACTACCGTTGCTACCTTCCGGTCCTGGCGGGGTTCATAGAGTACAATTGCGAAGCTACCAGCAGGGCTACCATTGCCTGACAAAGTATAGAGATTTTTATTGGAGTTGCAAGGCTTGTCTCCATTTTTAATTCAGTTTTTGATTCAACTGCTTAAATCAACACCAACTATGTTTTTTGGCTCGTTGAGAACATTATAATTTGTTTAATGTTTATACAAAACAAAACGTATTTTCTCCAAAAGTGCTTGAAGATTGTAAACACGTATTGCATTTAAATGTGTTGCTGTTTTAATGGCTAAATCTAAAAATGTTTGTTTGGTGTGTCTCAAGTAAAAAACAAAGCTTATTCACCCCACAGCTTTATTTTCAACTTTATGGATGAATTTTCATGCTAAAAAAGCATTCTGCAATTTTTATTGCACTACTTAGCAGTACACATTTGTATGCAAATATTCCTATTGAATCTCGTGCGTTAAGCCAACAATTTAATGACAACACAACTTCAGCACCCGTAAGCACAAATCTAAACTGGGATTTGATTCAGAAAAATCAGAAGCTCGAAGAAGAAGTTCGTAGATTACGTGGTCAATTGGAAGAGCATGAAAACTCTATTGAACTATTAAAGAAAGAATTAGCTAATCGATATACAGACTTAGATCAACGCTTAGAACTTTTATCACAAAAAATTGATCCACCTGAAGAATCAACGGAAGCTACAACAGAGTCAACAGCAGAAGCTGCAGCAGCACCAAAATCAGAACCGCCTTCCCCAGCCAATACAATACAACCAGAATCCCCTAAAAATACCTCTAATTCAACACCTACACCTGTGGTACAGGCAACACAAAATACTGCAACCACGAATACGACAAACGCTCAAATCGAATTAGAAAAAGCCGCATATACCGTTGCTTTAGATGCTTACAAACAAGGTGGAGCAAAAAAAGCGATCCAACCGATGCAAAACTTTATTAAAAATCATCCGAATGGTATTTATGTTGGAAATGCATATTTTTGGTTAGCTGAATTTTATCTAGCTGTAGAGCCTGTTGACTATAAAGCTGCAAAACAGAATTACAATATCGTGGCTACACGTTATCCAAACTCAGCTAAAGCACCAAGAGCAATTTACCAACTGTACAGCATTGCTAAAGAAGTGGACAAAAACACAGCTCTAGCAAATCAGTATAAAAACAAGCTGATAAGCCAATACCCACAAACAGAAGAAGCAAAATTTATTCAGAAAAAGTAATTCAAAACTTTTACCTATAAAAAAAACCAGTTCATTTGAACTGGTTTTTTTTGCCTAAGTCTTACTTAATCTTTGCTTGTGATTTTAGATACTCAGTATAGTCCTCTAAAATTTGCTGACCACGGAACTGCTGATATAACTTGGTTAACTCATTCAACTGTTCTGGTTGTAAAGCACTTGCGGCATTTGTATTCACCGTAGAGACCGCCACAATTACCAACTCATTAGGTAGTTGAGTCGTTGTAACTGACCACATACCTTCTTTAGTTGGCGCAGGGATACTAAATGCTGCGCGCTCGATAGCACGCTTTAAACCTTGTGAACGAGCATAAGTACCTGCATCCTCAAAAATAATTTTTGACTTTGCAACAACTTGTGCAGCAGGTTGAGTCTTAAATTCAGCTAAAGTTGATGCGATTTTCGCTTGGGCAGCCTTATATGCTTTTTCCTCAATCACCTTAGCTTTGACTTCAGCAGTTGCTTGAGCAAGTGTCTTGACTCCAGCAGCACGATAATCACGCACCTTGATCCAGATCGCATCACCATTTGCTAATTGAATACTTGATGATGCATTGCGATCACCATTTTTTACATCATCATTAAACAATTTTGCTTTTACATTTAAATCGCTTAAATAAGGATTTTGCGTTGTTAAAGTAACACCTTTAGCAGATTCAACACGAACGCCTTTAACTTCTTGAGCCACGGCATCTAATGAATCATTCCCCACAACCATTTCATTTAGACTATTCACTGTATCGCTAAATAAATTGGCTTGTTTTGTTTTCTGCACTTCAGCAATTAAGCGCGGTTTTTCAGCTTCATACGATGGGATATCAATTGCAGGAGCGTTTGCAGCGATAATATGATAACCGTACTGTGTCTTAACTGGTTTAGAAATCTGACCATTCTTCAAAGAATTAACAGCGTTATCAAAGTCTGCTGAAAACACACCAGGAGCATAAGCTTCAACTAAACCACCTTGTGTTTTAGAAGAAGGGTCTTCTGAAAATTGCGCTGCAGCATCAGCAAATGACATGCCTGACTGAATTTTAGCGTATACATCATTTGCCAATTTCTGAGCTGTCGCTGCATCTCTTGAATCCGTTGTAATCAGAATATGTTTAACTTCTCGCTTCACATCTTTCTGTTGTTTATCAACGAATGCTTTATATGCCTGCTGTAACTCAGCTTCAGAAGGAGCTACATTTGCTTGTGGCAATAATGCTGGTGTTAAAACCACATAATCCACATCAACATTAGCAACCTGTTTAAATTGGTTTTTATGCTTGTTGTAATAATCTGCAATTTCTTGATTAGAAACAGTAATACCCTTTTTGTAATCATCTAACTTAATGCTAGCTAAATGCAAAGTACGTTGTTCTGTTTGTAAATTAGCAAGTTGCTGTAAATCAGATTTACTCACCAAAGCATAATCCATCAATGTCGATGAAATCATTTTTAAAGCATGGTCTTGACGCAGACTAGCAACCAAGCCTTGATTGGTCATACCAACAGAGCGTAGATAATTTTCATAGAGCTTTTGTGAAAATTGTCCGTTTTCTTGAAAGCTAGGTTGTTGAGCCAACATTTGCTCAAGTTGCGTATCACTTAGGGAAATCCCTAGTTTTTCTGCTTGTTGTTGTAACAAGCTACGAGCAATCAGTGCATCTAATGCTTTTTCTTGAATAAGAGAGAGGTTTAAAAGAGACTCATCACCCTTTACTAAGGATAAATATTGATCTTTATAATTTTTAGTTGCTGTTTCTAATTCTTTATTAGAAATATCTTGGCCATTTACAGATTTTGCAACATCTGCTTTATTGCCTCCACTAAAATATCCTTCAATACCTACAAGCGCTAAAGGGGTCAAAAACAAAACTAGAAGGACTTTGCCAAGCCAACCCTTAATGAGTGTACGAAAAGATTCCATGAGAATTCCAATATTTTATTTCGGGGCAATTTTAACTGAAAAATAAAAGCGAATGAATGCAGAATAAAGCTCAAATCAACTTTTTCATTCGATAAATAAAAAACGCACCCGAGATGGTGCGTTTATTGATTTAAAAAGATTACGCAACTGAATCTTTCAAACCTTTACCTGGTTTAAAACTTGGTACTTTGCTAGCTTTAATTTGTAGCTCTTCACCAGTTTTAGGATTACGACCAGTACGAGCAGCACGCTCTTTAACACTAAAAGTACCAAAACCGACTAAAGTAACCGTATCACCCTTTTTTAGTGCTTCAGTGATCGATGCAATTGTTGCGTCAAGTGCCTTACCAGCATCCGACTTAGATACTCCCCCTTTTTCAGCAATCGCATCAATTAATTCTGATTTATTCATGATAAAAAATATCCTCTTAATATCGTTTGTTAAGATCCAAGGCTATAGTTTAAAAGGCCATGCCGCCTTTATAGCAATGCTTTAGGGGAGAACGCAATACTAGAAAGGCGTTTTAACCAAAATAAATACTGAAATACGACATAAACGGACGAGCGTCAGGAGTTTTTTTACTTTTTATTCAATTTGGCCTTTAATTGGTTATTTTCTTCAATTAAAGCATCAACTTTGATATGAAGCTGCACCAAAAGCTGTTCAATATGCTGTAGATCTTTAGGAGTAACCAAACCGATTCGATTTAAAGAGTGATTTACACCTGTATCTAAAATTTTTTCTACTTTGTCTTTAGTGTCAGTCACAGACTCTTTTGCCTTTTCAGTGACTTTCCCAACGGTGTTATCTGCAAAATCAACAGTTTTTGACTCAAGCTCTTCACCAACTTTTACAAGCGAGTCAAATAATTTATTTCCTTCTTCTTCAGCACGTGAAAATGCACCTAAACCTGCCAGCCAAATTTGTTGTGTATATTTTTTGAAATCCAAAGCAGACTTTTTAGAACTCTTTGATTTTAATTTGGTTTTTACCTCGGCTTCTTCACCTGAATTTTCAAGGTTAGTGTTATCCATAGACCAATGCTCCTAAGCACTTTACAAACAGTATGTCGTATTTAACCATAAAAATGTTTTTATAATATCAAAGTTAAGACTTGATCGTTTTAAAAAACTGTTCTACAAAGCTACAAAGTCATGTAAATTAATATTAATCATTGAGCAAGGATGCTCAAGTTTATATGCTTTATGGTTATATCTATTGACTGGTAAGGAAAAAGAGACTCATGAGTGAAACGCAACAAAGACATAGACATCCTCATTTGTTGCTAAACTTTGTTATCATTGTTTTAGAAACTTTTTTCTCATTTATCCTGACTCATGATTCAGCACTTCGTCTACAGGCGAAACGATTTATTGACCAGCGTGTAACTTTACGCATCAATAGCTATATCCCTTTCTTTGATTTTTATATTCAGTTCACAGACAAAGGATTGCTATTTGATATGCAGTCTTTAGATCGAAAAATTGACCTTGAAATCAATAGTACGCTGATCGATCTTACTAAAATATTTGTGTTTAATAATCAGCGCAGCATTCACAACATGCGACTTTTAGGTGAAACCTCACTTGCCGAAGAGTTTTTAGATTTAGCACCGCATTTGACACTCCCAAGCATATTTGCTAACTGGAAACAGTGGTTTAGTGCATTCGATGATGATGCTGAAACCTTAGCTTCACAGCAAAGAATTGCACCCTTGCTAGATAAAATTGATCAACAACGCTCTGAAATAAACTCATTACTCGTGGAAGTTAAACAATATCAAAATCGAATCCATAGACTCCAAAAGCGCCAACGCTTGATCAATATCAGCTTTGCTGTATTTAGCTTTATTTTGATTGGTTCTTTTGTATATAATATGTGGATACAATAAAAACTTTATATTTCACTTTTCACACACATATTGGCAATTAAAAAACTTGACTATTTTAGTCGGAATTCATAAAATTTAGACATCTAGTCTAACCATGTGTACCGAATCATGCGTCTTACAACTCGCGGTCGTTACGCAGTGACTGCTCTACTTGATTTAGCTTTGCAGCCAACTGAACAAACGATCACGCTTGCGGAAATAGCAGCACGCCAATCCATCTCTGTCGCTTATCTCGAACAATTATTCGCAAAGCTTAAGCGCCATGGGTTAGTTTCAAGCGTTCGTGGTGCAAATGGCGGATATCATCTTGCGCGTATTGCAAGTGAGATCACAGTGCTAGAAATCATCGAAGCTGTAAATGAAACTGTTGATGCGACTCGTTGCGACCATAAAGGAAACTGCCAAAATGGTGCAATGTGTTTAACGCATGACTTATGGCAAGAACTCTCCCACCATATTGCCGATTATCTCGCCAAAATCACACTTGCAGATTTAATTGCACGCGACAATGTACAAACTGTCGCTCTGCGCCAAAACTCTACAAGCTTTGACTCAGCTCTTTTATCGGTTACAGGTATTTGACATGAAACGTCCAATTTATCTTGATTACGCAGCAACCACTCCTGTCCTTCCTGAAGTTGCAGAACGTATGATGGAATGCTTAACCTTCGAAGGGACTTTTGGTAATCCTGCATCTCGCTCGCATGCTTATGGTTGGCAAGCCGAAGAAAAAGTTGAATACGCGCGTGAACAAGTCGCTAATCTTATCAAAGCTGATCCACGTGAAATTGTGTGGACTTCTGGTGCGACTGAATCTGATAACTTAGCACTCAAAGGTATCGCTCAGTTTTATGGTTCAAAAGGCAAGCACATTATTACAAGTAAAATTGAACATAAAGCTGTTTTAGACCCATGTCGTGAGCTTGAAGAAGAAGGCTTTGAAATCACCTATCTCGAGCCAGAACCACGTACAGGTCTAATTACACCTGAAATGGTAAAAGCTGCTTTACGTCCAGATACGATCCTTGTTTCACTTATGATGGTGAATAATGAGATTGGTACAATTACTGACGTTGCTGCAATCGGTGAATTAACACGTGCGAATAAAACATTCTTCCACGTAGATGCCGCTCAAGCTGCTGGAAAAGTAGATATCGATCTTTCAACTATGAAAATCGATTTAATGAGTTTCTCTGGTCATAAAATTTATGGTCCTAAAGGTATCGGTGCATTATATGTTCGTCGTAATCCGCGTGTTCGCTTAAAAGCGCAAATGCATGGTGGTGGTCATGAACGTGGTATGCGCTCTGGTACTTTACCAACACATCAAATCGTTGGTTTAGGTGAAGCGTTCGAAATTGCTGGTAAAACCATGCATGCTGAACAAGAACGTCTACGCCAATTACGCGACAAACTTTGGAATGGCTTACAAGACTTAGAACAAGTTTTCTTAAATGGCCACCCTACTCAAAACGTTGCAAATTATTTAAACGTCAGCTTCAACTTTGTTGAAGGTGAATCTTTAATGATGGCATTGAAAGATGCAGCCGTTTCAAGTGGTTCTGCATGTACTTCTGCAACACTAGAACCATCATATGTATTACGTGCTCTAGGTTTATCTGATGAATTGGCACATAGTTCAATTCGCTTTAGCTTTGGTAAGTACACCACTGAAGCTGATATCGATCACGTATTGACAATTACCAAAGCTGCTGTTGAGAAACTTCGTGAACTTTCTCCGCTTTGGGATATGTACAAAGAAGGTATCGACCTTTCAACAGTTGAATGGGCTGAACACTAATTCATTGAACTTGAATTGAAAAACGTGTTTTAACCCTCATATTAATATTAGGCTGACCCCGAGGTTTGGAGAAGCGAAATGGCTTATAGTGAAAAGGTAATTGATCATTACGAAAATCCTCGTAATGTGGGTGTTTTGGATAAAAATGCTGAAAACGTTGGCACAGGCATGGTCGGTGCACCAGCTTGTGGTGATGTAATGCGCTTACAAATCCAAGTCGATGATAATGGCGTAATTGAAGAAGCTCGCTTCAAAACTTATGGTTGCGGTTCTGCAATCGCATCAAGTTCCCTTGTAACTGAATGGTTAAAAGGTAAAACTCTTGATGAAGCTCAAGCAATCAAAAACATTGATATTGCAACAGAGCTTGCCCTTCCACCAGTAAAAGTACACTGCTCTGTATTGGCTGAAGATGCGATTAAAGCTGCGATTGAAGATTATCGTGGCAAAAAAGCGAAAGCTTAATAGTTTAACGACGTAACACATTGGAGTTTTCATGATCCATTTAACTGAAAATGCTGCGACTCACATCAGCAATTACCTACAGAATCGTGGTAAGGGTGAAGGCATTCGTGTTGGTGTGAAAACTTCGGGTTGCTCTGGATTAGCTTATGTACTTGAGTTTGTTGACGATGTTGACACACATGATCAAGTATTTGAGCAGTTCGGTGTTAAAGTTTTTGTGGATCCTAAAAGCTTAGTTTATCTCGAAGGTTTAGAGATGGACTATGTTAAAAATGGTCTCAATGAAGGCTTTGAGTTCAACAACCCAAATCAAAAAGGTGAATGTGGCTGTGGTGAATCATTTACAGTCTAAAACTACATCACCCTCTTTTTATTCATTAAAACAGTGTGTTCCGCACTGTTTTAATGTATTTATCAATAGCGGAATTCATCTCCCATGAATCATTTTGAGTTGTTCCAATTACCCGAAGCACTCGATATAGATTTGGCAGCTTTAAAAAAACAGTTTTTGAATTTGCAACAGCAATATCATCCAGATAAAGCTGCTGACAAAGATCAGGCGTTAATTAAGTCAAGTGAAATCAATCAAGCGTTTAAAGTACTTTCACAAGTTGATAGTCGTGCTGCATATTTACTTGCTTTAAAAAAGCAAGATCACCATCTTGATCAATCCATCAATGATTTTGAATTTCTACAATCAGCACTTGAGATGCGCGAGCAACTTGATGAGGCTAGATCAACAGATCAATTACGTACATTAAAAGTAGACGTTCAACAATGGATTGATGGATTAGTCCGCGAATTCAAAATTGATTATGCTGACGAAGATTGGGCTGAAGCTCGTGATACGGTACGTAAATTACGCTTTTTCCAACGCGTAATGAACGATATTGATAAAGCCGAAGATCGCATGTTAGACGAAGAAGATAGCTTCGACTTAGATGATGATTTTTAGTCTGCCGTTACCAATTATTTTCAAGGGATACATCACGCATGGCACTTTTGCAAATTGCTGAACCTGGTCAATCTACTGCGCCGCACGAACATCGAATTGCGATCGGTATAGACTTAGGAACAACCCACTCTTTAGTGGCGACAGTGCTATCGGGAAAACCGAAAGTTCTACAAGACGATAAAGACCGAGTTTTACTCCCTTCTATCGTTCATTATGCAAAGGATACAACTACATTCGGCTATGAAGCTAAGCCATACATGTTGACTGATCCTAAAAATACAATTGTTTCTGTTAAGCGTTTCATGGGACGTTCTCAAGCAGATATTAAATTCCAACATCCTTATGTGCTTGTTGGTGCTGAAAATGAAATGCCAGCATTTGAAACTGCTGCAGGTCGAAAAACACCTGTTGAGATTTCCGCTGAGATTTTAAAAGAATTAAAAGAACGTGCTGAGGCAAGCTTAAAAAATCCAGTTAATGGTGCAGTTATTACCGTTCCTGCATATTTTGATGAAGCACAACGTCAAGCGACTCGTGATGCTGCTCAATTAGCTGGTTTAAATGTACTGCGCTTACTCAATGAACCAACGGCTGCTGCTGTTGCTTATGGTTTAGATCAGGATACCAATCTCAGTACAGATCGTAATTATGTAATTTATGATCTAGGTGGTGGTACGTTTGACGTATCTATCTTGCGCTTCTCACAAGGTGTGTTTGAAGTATTAGCCACAGGTGGTCATACTGCATTAGGTGGTGATGATCTCGACCGCTTAATCGTCAAATGGGCAAAAAAACAGCTTCGCATTGAAACTCTAAGTGATGAAGAATACGCAGTTTTTGTCGTTGCTGCACGCCAAGCTAAAGAGCAACTCACTGATCATGAATCTGCTGAATTAAAATTATTCGATGATCGTCTAGTTTTAGATCGCCCAACATTTGAATCAATCATTCAGGTCGCACTCGATAAAACAATCAGTGTATGTAAACGCGTATTACGCGATGCAAAACTTGAATTAGATGAAATTGAACATGTTGTTTTAGTTGGTGGTTCTACTCGTTCTTATGCAGTACAAAAAGCAGTTCGCGATATATTTAAACGTGAACCTTTATGTACAATTAATCCAGATGAAGTAGTTGCAATTGGTGCATCAATCACAGCAAATCAGCTCATCGGTAACAGCCAAGATGGCTCTTTATTGCTTGATGTTACTCCACTCTCATTAGGTTTAGAAACTATGGGCGGTCTGGTAGAGCGTTTGATTTCGCGCAATACAGCAATTCCTGTAGCTCGCCGTCAAGAATTCACGACTTATCAAGATGGACAAACTGCCATGCTGATTCATGTCGTACAAGGTGAACGAGATTTAGTTGAACATTGTCGTTCACTAGGTCGCTTTGTTTTGCATGGCATTCCACCGATGACAGCTGGTCAAGCGCGTATTGAAGTTACATTCCAAGTTGATGCTGATGGTTTACTAACAGTATCTGCAAAAGAAACAACTTCTGGTGTTCAAGCACAAATTGATATCAAACCTTCTTATGGTTTATCAGCTGCAGATACGGAACGTCTATTAATTGAAGGTTTCCAGCATGCTGAAGAAGATAAACAACTTCGCCATTTGCAAGAAACAAAAGTTGAAGCAGAACGTGAATTAGAAGCTCTAGAACAAGCTTTAAAAGCTGATAAAGATTTACTTTCTCAGCAACAAGCTCGTGATTTAATTCTTGCTGCTGAAGCACTTAAAGCTCGCTTAAAAACTAATGAGTTAGAAGCAATTGAAAATGCTGTTCAACAACTTAAAACTCACAGCGATGCGTTTGCAGCACTTCGTATGAATCGACATATTGACCATGCCTTAAAGGGTACAAAACTCGAAGATTGGTCAAACTCAAACTAAAGGTATAGGTGATCAATATGCCACGTATTAAAGTTCTCCCTCATGCTCAATTCTGTCCTGAAGGTGCAGAATTCGAAGTGGAAAAAAATGCAAATTTATGCCAAAGCTTACTTAAGCAAGGCATCAAAATTGAACATGCATGCGATATGTCATGCGCATGTACCACATGTCACGTCATTGTCCGTAAAGGTTTTGATAGCCTCGAAGAAATGAATGACGTGGAAGCCGATTTACTTGACCGTGCATGGGGTTTGGAGCCAGACTCTCGCCTTTCGTGTCAAGTTGAAATTGTTGATGAAGATTTAGAAATTGAAATTCCTAAATACACAATCAACCATGCTTCAGAAAATCACTAAATTTTTCAAAATTAGTGACATAAAAAAACTCCTCTAAATGAGGAGTTTTTTTATGTGGTAGAGTTTTGCATACAGAAGAAAAAAAAATAATCTATTGCTTAACCTCATCATCGAGATTTAAACGTGGAATGCCTTGTGCATTGGTAATTTTTTGCTGTGTTTTGATTCTCTGAATCATTTTCTCTAGAATTTCTACCAGCTCAGGGTATTCATAATTTTGTACTTCTTCAAAATTCAGCACCAAATGAAAACCCTTATATTCGAAATCAAACCATTTTTGTGTATCTGATTTTTTGCCTGTGAATTTCTCCATGACTTGCCATGTTTTCACAGGACCTTGAATCCCTTTCAAATAGATCGGCACTTTAGGAACACACAGAAATTCATTTTTAATTAACTGATGTGTATCATCTGCAATCAAAATTTCATCAACTTCAGCAGCTGATTGCAAACGGGCTGCCAGATTTACATCACGACCTACAATCGTATATGCCATACGATGTGAAGCACCATAATTCCCAACGTGACAATATCCTGTACTTATTCCCATGCGAATATGTAATGCTGGATAACCCATTTTTTTCCAGCGTTCGCGTAGCAATTTCATCTGTTGGCGCATTGCGATAGCCATTTCAACACAAGACTTCGCATCTTGTTCTACGCCTTGAGAGTTTGGATCACCAAAGAAAATCAGGATCGCATCACCCATAAACTTATCGACGGTTGCTTCATACTGTTTTGCAATTTCCGTCATATGACTTAAATAATCATTTAATAAGAAAGCTAAATCATCTGGAATTAAGCTTTCAGAAAGCTCTGTAAAACCTTGAATATCTGAGAAGAAGATCGTTAATTTTTTACGTTTATATTCAATTTTAGCTTCAGCCTCGCCACGCATAATCGACTGCCACAACTGTAATGGAGCATAACGACTTAGTTGATTTGCAAAGGCAATATAACGAGTCATTTGATTATGATAATGCTGACGTTGCTGACCTAGAATATTCAAACGACGATGTTGATAGTAGTTACCAATCACAATGAACATCATCAATCCAAGTAAACTCACCACTGTAAGTTCAGGATTAGTCGGTTCAAAATATTCTTCCGCACCAAATATAAAAAATGTTGAAAAATAAAAGGTCAGCACACCAATCAAAATAATTAATGATGCTACTGGTAAAGTAATTTTATTGTTTAAACCTACATAAAGTAGTGCAAATAGGATTGTAAATGTAGGTACTAGGCTTAAATGTAATCCTGCTAAAACAATGGCAACGATAACAGCCTCTATGCAAAATAAAACGTTCTTCTCTGTATCACGATCAAATTTGTATTGAAGCCATTTTTCAAGCTTAGGAGACAGTAAAAAGAAAACTAATAAAATTGGAAGAATATAGAGTTGGTGATTAGCGCTAGAAGAAGTAAAAGTATAAATAACCAAAATTAATGACAAAATCGAATATCCCATCAAACGATGGAAATAAGCGAACTGTCTAGGTTCTTTATCGATTAACCTATCTAGTGGCACCCTCTACTCCTTCCTTATCTAAGAAGACCTACAATCCTCTTGACTAAATCAGTCCATGCGCCAATCAAATGGCATATCACCCTGACCACGTAATGCAAGCATAAGGGTTTGACGCATATGAGCAAGAACATCGCTGCTGTATGGTACAGCTGGAGTACCCCAAACTGGTTTAGGCCACGCAACATCATTTTGATAACGTACAACATGATGAAAATGAAGCTGTGGTACAACATTACCAAGTGCCGCTACATTCATCTTGTCAGCACGGAATACGCGAGAAAGCTGACTAGACAACCAACTCGATTCACGTAAAAATTGTTCCTGATCGGCTTGACTGAGTTCATATAACTCAGTGATTCCAGGAACACGTGGTATAAGAATTAGCCAAGGAAATTGCATATCATTCATTAAACGACATGTTGAAAGCGGAAAGTCGCCTACAAAAAATGTATCTTGAGCAAGTTGTGGATGCAAACTAAACATATCTTTATAAATGATGCAAAATAATAATGGTCAATACTATCACATCAGTTGTGATGTGAATATTATTAGTAACCTGTTTGATTACAAATAACAATGATTTTCCTCAGTTATTGATGCATCATCCGACCAAAAAATGATTCTGTATCGAAGGATACTTCTCCCCTCAAATCTGATTTTCTAATTAGCCATTCAACTCACTTAATAACTTGTTTAACAAGGTCACAATAAACAGGATACGCTCTTCGTATTCTGACAAGTGAACTGTCAATTTCAATCGCTGACCACCTTCCATACGATAGTGAGTTGGGTTCTTCTGCATCAACTGAATGATACTGATTGCTTGTACAGGTGTATCAGGAGAAAACTCGATATACCCACCGTTTGTATTCACATCGACTTTTGTAATTCCAAGTTGTTCCGCTTTAAGACGCACTTGATGAACGCTGAATAACTGTTTAACTGCTTGAGGTGGAATACCAAAACGGTCAATCAACTCCATTCGGATATTATCCAGTTTCTCTTGTGTGTCTGTATTACTAATACGCTTGTAGAACAATAAGCGTTGATGAACATCGCCCAAATAATCATCTGGAATCAATGCTGGCATATGTAAGTTAATTTCAGCAGTAAGTGAAAGCGGAGCATCGAAATTAGGAGTTTTACCTTTTTGAATCGCCTTAGTTGCCTTTTCAAGCATCTCCATATACAAGCTGTAGCCAATTGCTTGCATTGAACCACTTTGCTGCTCACCTAAGAGCTCACCAGCACCTCGAATCTCTAAATCTTCTGTCGCCAGCATAAAACCAGCACCAAGTGTTGAAGCTCTTTGAATTGCATCTAAACGTTTTTCAGCGTCACCTTTCAAATGTTTGAGTGATGGTACGAGCAAATAAGCATAGGCTTGGTGATGTGACCGCCCAACACGACCGCGAAGTTGATGCAACTGGGCCAAACCTAGTTTATCGGCACGTTCTATAATGATTGTATTGGCATTCGGTACATCAATACCCGTTTCTATAATCGTAGAGCACACCAGTACGTTATATTCTTTGTGATAGAACTGCTGCATCACTTGTTCCAATTCACGTTCACGCATTTGTCCATGAGCAACCGCTACACGAGCTTCTGGAACCAAGGTTCGAATACTTTCTGCAGCTCGTTCGATTGTATCGACTTCATTATGTAAGAAGTAGACTTGTCCACCACGCAATAATTCACGCAGAATTGCCTCTTTCACAGAGTCATCCGTATGCTCTTGAACAAAAGTTTTTACGGCTAAACGGCGTGCTGGTGGCGTCGCAATAATAGATAAATCACGCATTCCAGAGAATGCCATATTTAAGGTACGAGGAATTGGAGTTGCTGTCAGCGTAAGCATATCCACATCGGCACGAAGTGCTTTGATACGCTCTTTATCGCGCACACCAAAACGATGTTCTTCATCGACGATCATTAAACCTAAATTTTTAAACTGTACATTTTCTTGCAGAATTTTATGGGTTCCGACCACGATATCAACTTTGCCATCAGCCAAATCTTCAATGATTTTTAGATGCGTTTTGTTGCTTCCGAAACGTGATAAAACTTCGATACGAACTGCTGTATCCGCAAAGCGATCTTTGAATGACTCATAATGCTGTTGTGCAAGTAAAGTCGTCGGCACCAAAACTGCGACTTGTTTATTGTTTTGTACTGCTACAAAGGCTGCTCGCATCGCAACTTCAGTTTTTCCAAAACCAACATCACCACAAACCAAACGATCCATAGGTTTCGCAAGTTGCATGTCATGAAGAGTTGATTCAATCGCATTGGCTTGGTCTAGTGTCTCCTCATAAGCGAAGCCACTTGCGAATTGCATATATGCCGTGTGATCTAGCTCAAACGCAAAACCTGGTTTTGATTGTCGACGAGCTTGTATATGCAATAACTCAGCCGCTACATCATGAATTTGCTCTAAGGCTTTGCGCTTAGCTTTACTCCATGTATCTGTACCCAACTTGTGCAAAGGCGCAAGATCAGGATCTCCACCACTATAGCGACTGATCAAATGTAAATTGGTGACAGGAACATAGACCTTAGCCCCATCAGCATAATCAAGTTGTAAAAACTCATGATCTTGCTGATCAATCTCTAAGGTAACTAATCCCGCATAACGTCCAACACCATGATCAATATGTACGACAGGCGCACCTATACTCAGTTCGGTTAGACTCCGAATTAAAAACTCTTCGGAGACTTCTTGCTGGCGTTTTCGTCTACGTTGAACAACTCTGTGTTCGTAAAGTTGATTTTCAGATATAACTGATAATTGATCTGTGAGAAGTAAACCACGGTCTAAAGGAGCACTGGTAATCGCAACTTTTAGCTTATCCTTTTGGAATTGAGCAAAGCTATCGACTGTTTGAATTTCTCCTAAAACTGAGCGCAGCGCATCTTTTAAAGTTTCGCGTCGTCCTGCACTTTCAGCGACTAAAAGCACAGGAAATTCAATTTGATCGATATAATTTTTAACAGCTTGAAAAGGCTGCTCTTTTTTAGGATCTACAGCGAATTTTGGAGGTTGCTCTGCTGATAAATTTAGAACACCAGCTTTCTCGTCGAAAGTATCTGCCGAAGCAAGAATTCTTGGAAATTGATTTAATGCCTGTAAAACATGATTAGGCATTAAAAATAGATCTTCAGGAGGAAGGATCGGTTGATCAATATTGTGACGACGATCTTCGTAACGACGAACGACTTCCTTCCAAAAACTAATTAATTCATCTTCAACTTCATTATTTGTAATGACAACGCAATTCTTTGGTAAGTATGTCGTTAACATACTTTGCGCTTCCATTAACTTTTTATCAAAAAATAAAGGAAAATAAAACTCTAACCCTGGTGTTGCTATACCTTCGAGTACATCTTGATAGATAGGATTTTTCTTGGGATTTGCGGTAGGGAAACTTTCCGCATAGCGATCTCGGAATGTTGATCTACCTTCTTTGAGAGGAAACTCTTTAGCAGGTAATACAGTAAAATTTTTTAATGATTCAGTTGTTCTTTGCGTTTCGGGGTCGAAAAACTTCAGGCTTTCAATTTCATCATCAAATAAGTCGATACGAATAGGTTGATCTTGTCCTGATGCATATATGTCCATAATGCTGCCACGAACTGCAAACTCACCATGATCATAAACAGTATCAACTAAGCGATAACCTGCTTGGACTAATTGTTTTTTCTGTGCTTCTAAATCAAGTTTTTGACCAACTTTAATATCAAAATGCTCACCAACAACCCATGAGTAAGGTGCAACACGTTGAGCCAAAGTACTAGCAGAAATTAATAAAATCCCCTTTTGTGGCATATTAGATAAAATAGCCAGACGCTCGGAGACAATATCTTGGTGCGGAGATAATCGATCATATGGCAAAATCTCCCAGTCAGGAAAGATTGTTGGTTTTATGCCATAAAATTCAAGCTCACTTTCAAGCTGTGCAAGATGTTGATTATTTCTTGCAACAATTACATATAAATTAGAATTCTGAGTGGCAATTTCTTTGAATAGTAGTGCAGCAGATGACCCAAGTAGCGAACCAATCCAGCGTTTTTCGCCAGCTTTGAATTGTTGTAAGTTTAATTGAGAGATTTCTTGTTGAAACATAGAGAAAATCGTGCAATTTAAAGGACAAGTGGCTTAGTTTAGCATGATGTTTTTTAGATAAATAAGAAATTCTATATTTGATAATTATCATTGAATTTTACTTAGGCTATTTTTGAAGATTAATAAAAAGATCGCATTTTGATAGTTCAATTTTAAAATCTAAATTTATAATCCAAGCTTTATGCTCACTAAATTGAATCTCTTTGCATAAAAAAAGCACTCTTCAACTCACTCAGAAAAGTGCTTTTTATAAACTCATTTACTTTTAAGAAGCAAATTTTGCATTTGGAAAGAAACGGTTTTCAATCGTGTCATAGCACCATTGGAAAATAAATGTATAAACCAGAATACACATGGTCAAACCAAAATCTAGAATCAATGCTTCGATAAATGACATATTCATCATATAAGCAATGATTGGAATAGTTGCGAGCATCAAACCGCCCTCAAACCCAATAGCATGCATAATACGAACAGGTATCGTTCTTTCCCACTGATATTTAAACTCAATTTTCTCGAAATAGTGATTAAATATCATATTCCAGATCACTGAAATAACAGCCATGATCACACCTAAAACACCTGTGACCTCAAGTGGCATACTAAAAATAAAACTTAACGCGATAGCGATGATGACCAATAAAATCACTTCATAACTGATCGCATGAATGAGCCTTCTTTTGGAAATCAACATTTTTAAAACACTCTTTTGTTTGGATGTGTCTCATTTTATTTTTATAATTTTGATCAATCCAATCAGATTCTTTCAGTTTTATTGACAGATGAATATAAATCAAGAACAACTACTCATGTTCCAAACCGTCATGGAAACAGGTTCATTTTCAGCAGCAGCACGAAAGTTAGGTAAAGTCCCTTCTGCGGTAAGCATGTCGATTGCAAACTTAGAAATTGATTTAAACCTCAATTTATTTGACCGTATCGGACGTGAACCTACTCCTACTGATGCGGCAAAAGTGCTGTATGAAAAAACTCAATTGCTTTTGATTGAAATGAATCAATGGAAACAGCATGCTCACGCGTTGAGTAACGGTCTGGAATCCACATTAAATATTGTCGTGGTGTCAGAACTATTGCACACCAATTGGACAGATTACATCACATTGCTCGAACAAAACTTTCCGAGTTTAGCAATCAATATCGTCTCTGCTCCTCAGGAAGACGCTTTACAAATGTTGCTCGATCAATCTGCTCAGCTGGCTTTAATGTTTGAACGTGAACAATTGGATAGCCGCGAACAATTTGTTGAGTTAAAAAGAGAAGCTTTAATACCTGTCATCTCAATAAATCATCCCATCGCACAGTTGAATAAAGTTTCATTTGAGCAAATGGTGCAAACACGCCAAATTGTTGTCGCAAGTCGGGACAATACCATCAAGCCAGAACTCCTATTTTCTAAAGAGTACTGGCGTACTGATAACCATCATTCAGCATGTATGATGATTGTGAGAAATCTGGGTTGGGGTGTATTGCCATTGGAAATGTTCAATGAGAACCCAGAACTGAAGAAAAAATTAAAGGTTTTAGAGATCTACGACTTCACACCTAAATTCGAATATTATGTTGATTTGGTATGGAGCAGAGAAAGTAATTTAGGCGCCGCTGCCCAATTTTTAATTGAGCACATACGTAAACAACGTAAAGATCAAATATAAAATAGTAATTCGGTATTTAAATCCAGTGAACGGTGCTTTGCTTTCTTTTAGTTTGTGCTATAAAGAAGTTACCTATAATTTTGTTTATTAAGAACGTTATATCAATGACTCAAAATGCATTAGTCCAATTAAAGAATCTAACAACCGTTGTAGCTGATAGTAGTGATTTAGAAGCAATTGAAAAATTCCGTCCTCTTGATGCAACAACAAATCCATCATTGATTACTGCTGCAGCAGAACAGCCTGAAAGCAAAGAACTAATCGAAGATGCTTATTATCAAGCAAAAGAAGAAGGCTATCAAAGTGATGCATTAATTGAGCGTACGATTGATATTTTGACCGTCAAATTTGGTGTTGAAATTTTAAAATTGATTGATGGTCGTGTTTCAACTGAAGTGGATGCATCTCTTTCTTATGATACTGAAGCAACGATTGCTAAGGCGCGTGAACTTTCACAACTGTATAAAGGATATGGTATTGATCAATCACGTATCTTGATCAAGATTGCATCGACATGGGAAGGTATTCAAGCTGCAAAAGTTTTAGAAGCTGAAGGTATTCCATGTAATCTCACCTTACTGTTTGGTTTGCATCAAGCTCAGGCATGCGCAGATGCGAAAATTACGCTGATCTCTCCGTTTGTTGGTCGTATCCTAGACTGGTATAAAAAAGCTGAAGGTGTAGACCAATACCCGATTGAAAAAGATCCAGGGGTATTATCAGTGAAAAAGATTTATAACTACTACAAGCAACAAAACATTCCAACTCAAGTGATGGGTGCAAGTTTCCGCAGTACAGCACAAGTACTTGGTTTAGCAGGTTGTGATTTACTAACGATTGCTCCAAATCTTTTGGCTCAACTTGAGCAGGACCAGCAAATTGTTGAACCACAATTAAGCGAAACAACAGCAAAACTAGCTGAGAAAATCGAACGTAATACACAAACCAAAGAAAGCTTTAAGACTGAATTAGAGCAAGATTTGATGGCGTTTCAATTACTACAAGGTGGTATTGATGGCTTTATCAAAGCACGTGATCAGTTAAGTTTACTACTACGTCAGTCTTTTGGTATTGATGCTGAAATCAAAGCTTAATTAGTCGATTTTTCACCTATAAAAACTGATTTTTGTTATATTAACGAAAATCAGTTTTTTTATGAGTTCATCGTGTTTGGTATAACAGATTTAACCACTTATATTATTGGTACAATCTTAATTGTGTTATTACCTGGTCCGAACTCTTTATACGTAATGTCTGTTGCTTCTCGCTATGGTATTCGAACTGGTTATTTAGCTGCATGTGGCGTTTTTACAGGTGATTTCGTATTAATTCTTTGTACGGTACTTGGCGCAGCATCTTTACTTAAAGCATTTCCGATCCTATTTATTATTTTAAAATTAACAGGTGCATGTTATCTCGCATACTTAGGTTTTAAATTACTACAAGGTGCTTATCAAACTTGGAAAAAACCACCAATCAATGCTGAACTAGCTGATTTACCTCAACTTGATAAAGTACATCCCTATCGTACTGCATTGAGCATTAGCCTCCTCAATCCTAAAGCCATCCTTTTTTTCTTATCTTTTTTCGTGCAATTTGTAGAACCCAATTATGCATATCCTGCATTAAGTTTTTTGATCTTAGCGATCATTTTGCAAATCATTAGTTTTAGTTATTTAACAGCACTCATTTTTTCAGGTGTAAAATTGGCAGGCTTTTTTAAAGATAACTATAAACTAGCTGCAAGCGGGATTTTTATTGTCGGCATTTTATTCTTTGGTTTCGGTTTGCGTTTGGCTACTTCTACTATTTCTTAATACATATTTGAACAACTAATCAATTTATTCAATCATCTTTTAGCTACGATTTAGAGATCATTAACGCTATACTTTTCAATAAATTTTAATCAATTAAAGATGCATAGATGCAACGTGTAATCCAAGATTTTTCTATCCCAGCCGTTTTTGCGGGTTTTATTACCTTTTTAATTGGTATCAGTGTATCTGCAATATTAGTTATTCAAGGCGCTCAATCTCTAGGTGCAAATACAGCACAAATTAGCTCTTGGTTCTGGGCACTTGGGCTTGCAATCGGTTTATCTGGATTAATCCTCTCTTGGAAGTATAAATATCCCGTTGCTACTGCATGGTCTACACCCGGCATTGCATTGATTATTGCCTCTACAGGACATTACGATTTATATGAGGCTATAGGTGCTTTCCTTGTCTGTGGGATTGCAATCGCACTAGTTGGATTCTCAGGTATTTTCCAAAAGTTATTAGCACATATTCCTCAAAGTCTAACTTGTGCCATGTTGGCAGGAATTTTACTAAAATTTGGAATTCAGATATTTAGTAGCTTAGAAACTCACTTTGGTTTCATTCTTAGCATGCTCATTATTTATCTGGTTTCAAAACGCTTATTTCCTCGATATAGCATCGTACTTACCGTAATCTTAGGTGCAGCAATTTGCCCACTGTTTATTGATTTTAAACTTCAAGCAATTTCTTGGTCACTCACTCAACCGATTTGGATGCAGCCGTCATTTTCTTGGTCCGCAATTCTTGGTTTAGCATTACCCTTGTTTGTAATTAATATGACTTCACAAAACTTGCCTGGGATCGCAATGATTAAAAGTTATGGTTATCACCCTCATGTGAATCAACTGGTAGGTTGGACAGGTGTTGCCCATACGATTTTTGCACCATTTGGCTGCTTTTCAGTAAATCTTGCTGCGATCAGCGCTGCTGTAAGTTTAGATGACCAAGTTCATCCTGATCCGAGTAAACGTTATATTGCAGGAATTAGTTGCGGTATTTTTTATATTTTAATGGGACTTTTTGCCGCAACTCTCGTCAGTTTGCTGATGTCATTTCCGCAGATCTTTATTGTCGCACTCGCAGGTATCGCACTGTTTGCAACAATTAGCCATAATATTGCAGTTGCATTCTCAAATGTAGAAGAACGTGAAGCTGCTTTATTAACTTTTTTGTGCAGTGCTTCAGGTATTCAATTTTGGGGTATAGGTTCAGCATTTTGGGGATTAATTTTAGGTATTTTCATTTTAATTTTGTTCAAATTTAAGTTAAAAAATAAGCCTTAGAATGACTAAGGCTTTATTTCTAGCTAATAAAATAATGAAAACTTACTTTTCATCTAAATCCTTTAAAGCCTCTTCGTCATTTAAAATTCGAGCAGCTTTTTTAGGTTGAATCAATGGAGCTGTTGGTCTCGGATGGCGATGTGAATATTGCAATCCTACGCCTGCATACACATCATCTGCCGCGATTTCAGTTTCAAAACGCTCTTCATCACGTTCACGTATTTCATGAGTAATGCGTTTTACTTCTTCCTGTTCAACGCCCAACTGCTGCAAAATAACGCCACCAAATTTGATTGCAGATTCAAAAGTTTCACGAATCATATAATCAACATTATGTTTCACCAAATGTAATGAATGCTCTCGGTCATAAGAACGGACTAAAAGCTTAGCAAGAGGAAACTGGTGCTTCACCAGTTCTACAATTTTGTTAGTGGTTTCTTTACTATCTACACAGACCACAACCGCTTGTGCTGTTGCGGCTCCAGATGCATGTAAAATATCGAGTCGTGATCCATCACCATAATAGATTTTGAAGCCAAACTTTTCTGCATTTTGAATCATGTCAATATCAGTATCGATAATCGTGACATCAACACCTCTGGCTAATAACAATTGACTGGTAACCTGACCGAATCGACCGAATCCAATCATCAAAACACTTCCTGTTAATCCATCAGCAATACTTACATTTTCAAGAGATAGCTTTTGTTTCGATACAGTGTGGCGTTTAAAAATAATCCCAAGAATTGGCGTTAGCACCATAGATAAAACGACGATAGCCGTAAGATTTGATTTAACAGTATTATCGATGACTTGCGCACTTACTGCGGCTGCGAATAAGACAAATGCAAACTCACCACCTTGAGCCATGAGTAAAGCCCGATCTAAAGCTTCGGTATGCGAACTTTTAGTTACGCGAGCAACAATATAAATCATCAATGCCTTTGCAAACATCATTGCAATCACACCACTGACGATCAATTGCCAATTCTGTTTCACTACGGATAGGTCTAGAGACATCCCTACACCCAAGAAAAACAGCCCAAGTAAAATCCCTCTAAATGGTTCGATATCTGCTTCAATTTGATGTCTAAATGTGGATTCAGATAATAAGACCCCTGCGAGAAAAGCTCCCATTGCCATCGATAAACCACTGACTTGCATTAACAGTGCTGCACCTAATACAACAAGTAATGCTGCAGCCGTCATCACTTCTCTAGCCCTAGCTGCAGCTAATAACCTAAACAACGGATTCAGTAACCAATATCCCGCTGCAATCAAACCTGCAATTGCAATTAATCCAAGACCAATACTTTCTAAGCGAGTTGAGGTACTTTCCACGACGTGGTTCGGCGCCATGAAGGCTACAATGGCAAGTAAAGGTACGATCAGCAAATCTTCAAACAATAAAATTGAGACAATTTTTTGCCCATGAGGTTGATTAATGTCTCCACGATCACCAAGCAGTTGCATTACGATGGCTGTTGAAGTCAATACAAACCCAGCTGCACCAATAAAAGCAACTTGCCATGTGAATCCAAATAACAGCCCGACACCTGTTAACGCCAAAGCACAGACGATTATTTGTAAGGTACCTAATCCAAAGATTTCCCGTCTTAAACTCCATAGATGTGATGGTTGCATTTCTAAACCGATCACAAATAAATACATGACGATTCCGAGTTCGGCTACATGCAGAATTGCGGCAGAATCATAAAAAAAGGCAAACCCAAATGGACCAATTACCAAGCCAGCAATCAAATATCCTAAGACCGAACCTAATCCTATACGTTTAAAGATTGGTACCGCGATTACGGCTGCCGCCAGTAAAACTACTGGTGCAATTAAACTCACCGAATGTGCCTCTGAACTCATATCATTCTCATTTTTATCAATTCTTGATTATTCTATGTGAATCTATTCGAGACTTATACAACATTGGTGAGATGATCTTTCCTAATATTTTGAAATTTGATACTTAAATATAAAAAAAATCGCCATATACGGCGATTTTTACGAAGATAATATTGGCAACAGTCAACCTTATTTTTACAACTCTCTCACGACAACTGTTTTTGCCATTTTGTCATGCCAACCTTGCTTTTTTGAATCAAATGCAACCCAAATAAGTCCAATAAACAAAACAAGCGTGGCAGGTATGTAGCCGATATAACGGATAATCCCTTGCCCAACAGTGACATGATTTCCAGTTTTTTCATCTAAAACTTTTAAGCGTAATAGACGTTTACCCGGTGTACCTGCAAATTTAACCCAACAAAAAATATAGAACACTGCCATCAAAATTTGCCAAAACCAATCTGATGCTGTAGTCATTTGAAATGAATAGCTCGTTGCTTCCCTACCAAATAAAAGCGTAATTGGTAGCAAAGCAACAACGACAATGATTGAGTCGATAATGGAAGCAACTAAACGAATCCAAAAACCAGCATATTCGTATTTATAAGACATTTACCCCCCTCCTTTTTCTTTGTAAATATTCATAAACATTGAAGAATAATAAACTTCTCTTAATTTTATTTATATTGAATTTTGTTTTAGTTCTCTTTCGAAGAAATCTAAGGTTCGCTGCCAAACGACTTTCGCCTCGGGTAAACCTCGACTCACACTGCGGAAACCATGCGGCATATTATAAGTATAAGCTTCTACACGATCACCTAACTGATTGATGAGTTTGTTACGTTTCGTTGCTGGGCAAAATGGGTCTACAGTTGACCAATGACCTTGTAGAATTCGGATATCATCTAAGGATTCTTTTTTCGGTACACCTGCACCCTGAATACCCAAAGAATGATGATAAACCACAGGTGCAAGCATATCCTCACGTTTTGCCATTTGGATAACGTAACCACCTGTTAAGCATTGACCAAGCATACCAAGTCGACCATTCGAGCGTGGGTCAGCCTTTAATGCATTAAGTAACACATGAATCTCTTGATTAACATCACTATCAGCTGCATTGATCCGCCCAGCCTTACTGACCATTGCACGAATACAGTATTTAACTGCACCTCCACTAAATAAATTGGGTACATAAACCAAATAGCCGCGGTCTGCTAAATCTTGAGCATCTTCACGATAGACATCAAGTACGCCAAACAACTCATGTAGCAATAAAATAGCAGGTACTTTTTCTGATTTTTCAGCAGGTGCATAAACTTCTACTTCTATGTCACGTGTGGGTAATGTGATTGTTTTTATTTCCATGTTAATGATCCATCTTGTATTAAAATTAAACACATACTATTTGTGACAATATTAATTGTCAAATAAAAAGGATGCTATAAATACCCTTCCTATGAGATTTCCAATTTCTGTTTTTCAATCATTTAAATGATGCTTAACACTCTATCGAATTTACAGCTAAACCTCCTTTCGAGGTTTCTTTATACTTATCGGACATGTCTTTACCTGTCTCTTTCATGGTTTGAATGACTTTATCCAAAGAAACATAATGCTCACCATCACCATTGAGCGCCATCTGTGCTGCGTTAATGGCTTTTACAGCAGCAATAGCATTACGTTCGATACATGGAATTTGTACTAAGCCCCCCACAGGATCACAAGTCAGTCCTAGATTATGTTCTAATCCAATTTCGGCAGCATGTTCAACTTGTTCAGGTGTTCCATTTAGAATTTCAGCTAAACCAGCTGAGGCCATTGCACATGCTGAACCGACCTCACCCTGACAGCCAACCTCAGCACCAGAAATAGAAGCATTCAATTTACATAAAATCCCAACGGCTGCGGCACTTAAAAAGAATTTTACAATCGTATCTTCAGATTCATCTTCGGAAAAATTCACGTAATAGGACAAAACTGCGGAGATAATTCCAGCCGCACCATTGGTCGGTGCAGTCACGACTCGACCACCTGCTGCATTTTCCTCATTTACTGCAAGTGCAAATAAATTCACCCATTCCATTGCATTAAAAGTGGTCGCGATCAGATTGCTATGTTCTTTTCTTAATAACCGTTGGTGAATACTTTTCGCGCGACGTTTTACATTTAATCCACCTGCCAAAATGCCATCATGCTGTAAACCACTTTGAATACAAGATTGCATCACATGCCAAATTGCCATGATTTTTTCACGTATCTCAGTTTCAGTTCGCCAGCTTTTTTCATTTTCTAGCATCAAATAACTAATGCTGCACTGATACTTTTTGCAAAGTGCTAAAAGTTCCTTTGCGCTTTGAAATGGATAAGGAATCTGAGTTTTATCTTCAATAAAACTTCCTTGGTCTATATGACTCTCATCTAAGATAAAACCGCCCCCTATCGAATAATAAGTATTGGCATAGACTTCATTGTTTTGCTGATCAAATGCAATAATTTTCATTGCATTCGGGTGATAAGGCAAAGCTTCATCTATAAAGAGGATATCTTGATTCGCATCAAATGGAATGGAGTGAGTCCTTGCAATTTTTAAAATTTTAGAGTTTAAATCGTGTTCTAGAGTTAAATGACTTTCTAAAATATTGATTGTTTCAGGATCATTACCCATTAGCCCCAGTAAAGTTGCTTTGTCTGTAGCATGACCAATTCCTGTTGAAGATAATGAACCGTATAAGTAAATTTTAATCTGTTTGACCTTTTCTAAATCACGGCGTTGTTGCAATACCTCGACAAAACGATATGCTGCTCGCATCGGTGCGACAGTATGTGAACTTGAAGGACCTACACCGATTTTAAAAAGATCAAATACACTCAAAGCCATGTGTGATTATTCCTATAATGCTCCCATTTCTATTTTTTATAATTTTTTAATTGAGGGAAATTCTATAAATGATAAAAACAATAACCACAACCGTAAACGATTGTGGTTAAAGGTAAAACTTACTTTAGATTAAATACTGAGTAAAGAATTTAGTGTTTCAGAAACATTCTTAGATTTAACTTTCGGCTGCATCGCTTTAAGTGCTTGCTGTACCTGAGAACGCTGAGGTTCGGCTAAGGTGTACCAACGTGACAACACTTGTAATAAACGAGAACCTAGAATTGGATTTTTCTCATCTAGATAAGTCGCAAGATTAATGAAATGTTCAACGCCAAAACTCCATGTATTCACGGGACTATTAGATAATCCACCACTCACAGAGCGAATACGATTCGGTGTACCTAGATCATAATCAGGATGCTTAGTGAGGTATTCAATGGTTTCAGCTGTCGCATTAGGGTTAGATGATTGAATCGTAAACCATTGATCTAAAGATAAAGCTTCATCTTTAAAACGATTATAGAAATCATCCAATACCGACTGGGCTTGAGGTGCATCATTCCAAACAAGAACCCGCAAAGCACCTAAACGCTCAGTCATATTTCCTGTTTGCTGATACTGCTGATAAGCCAAATCGAAAGCAGATTCATCACCTTGACGCGCCAACATATTTAACATGATGTTTTTCAATGCACGCACACCCATTGCCAAAGAAAATTCTTTCTGCAAGTCAGGATCAAGCGCTAAATAGGTTTCCTTCCAGAACGAGCCAAGTTCACGTGCCAAACGATTTATAACTGCTTCACGTTTTTCACGTACTAATCCTGGTTCATAATCTTGATCGATACGGCTACCTAAGTAACTTTCACTTGGAACATCAAACAAACGTGATGCAAGTAAAGGATCTTTATTAACCAAATCAGGCAAAGTATTTTTAATTGCTTGGATGTAGGTATCTGCTTGATGATCTTCTAATAAAATACGTTCTAGCAACGTTTGTGTCGCTTGCCATTGGTTAAAACCATTGGTTTCATGTTGAATCAAGAAAGCCAGATCATCATTTGAATAATCAAAGCTTAAATTCACTGGTGCAGAGAAATTGCGTAGTAATGAAGCGACTGGTTGTTCGGTCACATCTGTAAATTCAATAGTGGCTTCATCTTGATCAAATAAGTAAACGCCATCTTTCACATCATTTACAAATAGATCAGCACTGTGCAAAGTGTACTGTTCACCTGTTTTTGCATTGAACAATGCTAAAGCAACTGGGATTGGCACAGCTTTCAAGTTTGGATATTTAGGATGTGCTTTTAGACTTTGTTTCAAGCTTAAACGATAGGTCTTTGCAGCCGCATCGTATTCACCTTTTGCTTCTAGCTTAGGTGTACCAGGTTGGTTATACCACGTAAGGAAATTTGATAAATCCACACCTGAGCCTGCACTGAGTGCAGCAACCCAATCTTCAACAGTAACTGCTTGACCATCATGACGAAGGAAATATTCATCTGTGCCTTTACGGTATTTTTCTTTACCTAAAAGTGTTGCCATCATGCGGTTAATTTCCGCACCTTTTTCATAAACTGTCGCTGTGTAGAAATTATTGATTTCCACAAAATGATCTGGACGAGGAGGATGAGATAAAGGACCTGCATCTTCAGGGAATTGATGTGCTTTTAATACGGCAACATCATCGATACGCTGTACTGCTGCCGACTGTAAATCCTCAGAGAAAGACTGATCTCGGAATACAGTTAAGCCTTCTTTTAAGCAAAGCTGAAACCAATCACGACAAGTAATACGGTTACCAGTCCAGTTATGGAAATATTCATGTGCAATCACCGATTGAACACGCATGATTGCAGCATCAGTCGTATATTCTTCATCAGCAAGTACACAAGAAGTATTAAAGATATTTAAGCCTTTATTCTCCATCGCACCCATATTGAATTGGCTGACAGCCACAATCATATAGTTGTCGAGATCATAAGGACGACCATAATGTTCCTCATCCCAACGCATCGAATGCTTTAATGCTTCCATCGCAATATGGCATTTTGGAATATCTTTCTCGATCGCATAAATCTCTAGTGCAACATCACGACCTTCAGATGTTGTGTAACGATCTTTTAAAACGGCTAAATCACCAATCACACAGGCGAATAAGTAACTTGGTTTCTTGGTTGGATCTTGCCAAATTGCAAAATGACGATCTTCACCTGCCTCACCCGTTTCCAGTAAGTTACCATTTGCCAATAAAACAGGATATTTCTTGTCTGCTTCTACACGCGTTGTGAAGACAGACAATACATCAGGACGATCTGGATAAAAGGTAATTTTGCGGAAACCTTCAGGTTCATTTTGGGTAACGAATAAATCACCCGCCTTATATAAACCTTCCAGTTGGGTATTAGACTCTGGATGAATGATTACCTGAGTTTGAATAATGACCTCATCTGGTGCATCGGTGATCTTTAATTGCTCTGTATCTAACTCATATTGATCGGCAGTTAATAATTCACCGTTGAGTTGAATAGATTTAAGTTCTAAATCACGTCCTAATAAGATTAAAGCACCTGCCGCTTGTCTCTTCATCACTAATGTTGAATCAACAATCGTATGATCATCATAGACTTGTATATCTAAGTTGATTGATTCAACTAAAAAAGATGGTTTTTGATAATCTTTCAAATAAATGGTTTGATCTACTTGTACAGGAGGTTGCGCCGCAATATTCATCAGTAATCCTTAATCTTTCATCATGTCGTTAGATGGTCTTGTTGGCAAGACTTCTTGATTTGCAAATCATACGCCAACTTATAAATCCTGTCTTTAAAACCACAGTATCACTTTGATTAGTTTTATTGGGTTTGTATAAACGAATTTCAAATTTAAACGTTGAATCAACTTATCGTTTAGACAAAATTACAACACTGTTTTCCATTCTTAAATCAAAAATACAAAAGCAAATGTCACTCATCGACTAACTTACATTTTTTTGCTGTATTTAACATTTTGTGCACGGTTATTGCTTAATCATATATGCCAAAGTAGGTATGTAAAAATAACAAGTGAGGGTTTTATTATGGAATTAAAAGCGCATCTACATCGTTTAGAAAACATTAAAGCAATTCACGATCTCGCAACGGCTGGAATTGATCATCAAGTTATTTCAGTCTTTTTATCAGCAGAAGGCATTTGTATTACACCAATTGAAGTAACAAATATTGTGAATACTTACGATGCCTTAGGTAAAGAAAAAGTCCCAACCAAAAAGGTACAAGCCTTACTCACTGCTAAAAAAATCTGTCAGGAGGACGAAAATTTACCATGCCCTGTTTAATCAAATTCAACCCAACAAAAAACCTCGAATTAATCGAGGTTTTTTTATTCATTTAGAAGTTATGGATTAGCACTATCCGTTCTTAGCCAAACAACCGTTCGCCCGAGAGCAGAAACACCCATATAACCACGCATACGAAGACGCTTTCCTTCGCCAGTCACAACACCCTTGCCTTTGTAGATGCGACCCGAAGTCGGTTCCAACACACGACCATCAATATATGAGTCAGGTTTATTTGGATCTTCTCTAAATCCTGAAAGAATTTGCAGTCCCAATATCGGCTTATTGGTAAAAGGTGCAGGACATTTTGAACAGTTTGTTAAGGCAATACCATGTGAATTTGGATAACGATAGACAATTTTCCCGTGATAACGCCCATCATTTCCTTTACGGATCTCAACAATTGAAAGCTGCTCACCTGTACGCTCTTCTATACTTTTCCAGTAACCTTCGATAGACGCAGAAAAACCTAACGCACTCACAAACGATAAACTAAGCCCCATGATTCCTTTCATGAGCATTTGATTCAACATATTAACCCCGTCATTTTAAAAACTAAATTATTCATCTTTATAGATTTAATGCGCGAAAACTAACATAGTTTTAAACAATTTACACTGTACGCATGAGTTCTTTTGACTATAAAAGCAACATGATTAATCGTTATTGTTCACATAATTTCAATGTTTTATTCAAATAAAAAAAGCCTGACATTCTTGTTCAGGCTTTCCTAATAAGTATAAATTATGGATTTGCGCTATCAGTACGAATCCATACCTGCGTACGACCTAGTGCAGAGATGCCCATATAGCCTCGCATACGCACTCGTTTGCCATCTGCTGAAAGTGATGCTTTACCCTTATAAATATTTCCAGTTTTCGGTTCTAAAATACGACCACCAATAAATTCATTTGGTTCTTTAGGATTTTCTTTAATCCCCCATGCAATCTCTAAACCTAAAATTGGTTTATTTTTAAATGGTTCTGGGCATTTCACACAGTTTGCGAGCACGTGTGTGCTCCCCAGTTGCGGATAACGATACACTACCGTTACCCCATAGGTATCGTCAGCTTTCTTTTTAATTTCGACAATAGACACTTGCTGGCCTGTCTTATCGTCTATTGTTCGCCAGTAGCCTTCTAGCGAAGCAGCGTGTGCCACAACACCACCAAGCATCATGACTGCCCCTAACAAAATACCACCTAAAATCCTTATATTCATCGCTCACCGCCATTACGTTTTTTAAAATTATATCGAGGTCGTGTTTTACGCCGCAGAATACAAAATCTATCACATCCAATAAAAAATACAATTTTTTGCTTTTTTAGCTTATACACGCTACTAAAAAAATAAAAATATGACCTTGGGCTTCACTCTTATTTTATTACAGTCATAAAAAACTCGAAGCAGCTTTGCTTCGAGTTTTTTATGAAAATTCAAACAATCTATTATGGTGTGGCTTTATCGGTACGAATCCAAACCACAGTACGACCTAAAGCAGAAACCCCCATATAACCACGCATGCGTAGGCATTTACCATCAGATGATAAATTACCTTTCCCTTTATATTGTCTGCCACTTTTTGGTTCTACAATGCGACCATCAATATACGCATTGGCTTTATTTGGATCATCCTTAAAACCAGTTAAAAGTTGCAGACCAAGAATCGGTTTATTCTTTAATGCGCCACTACATTTAGTACAGTGCGACAGTGCTTTAGCACCTGGTACAGGATAACGATAAACAATCGTTCCATTATATTCGTTATTGGTATCTTTTCTAATTTCGATGATGGATAATTTTTCACCAGTTTTATCATCAATACTGTGCCAAAAACCTTCAGGTGTAGCTGCAAAAGTCATCAAACTGCATAAAGCTAATGACATGCCCATGAGTCCTTTCATGAGTGAGTTTTTTGCATAAATCGCTCCGTAATGCAAAATAGATCCATCTGAGATACATATTTATTATAATGCTGACTAACAGTCAATCAGACTTAAGCATATTTAATTGCTTAAAATTAGAAGATTTTTCAATAAAATCACATATTGATAAACTAATAAGAACCGATTCACACTTTAATATTGTTCAACAACACCATTTGAGATTTTATCCAATCGGAATATCTTCAATTTCAAATCAAGACAATTGCCACATATCCAACTCATCTCATCGTTGTAAATCTATTTTAATCTTTACATCATAGAATATGCTCTACATGTATAATTACCGTTTTGAGGTTCAGAGGTAATAATTCAATGGAATTACAGATTCTACAAAAACAGTTAGATGAAAGTAGCCATTGCCCTTTTTGCCACGCTTCAATGTATTGGGTTGAAGCTGAACAATATTCACAAGAAATTCAATTTCACGAATGTAGCCATTGCCAACATCGAGTCTTTACTAGTAGCAGTAAGTTAAATTGCCATTGTGATCAATGTACAGCTCAGCGTAAGAAACAAACACAACAAACAAAAATTCAAGAACAGCGTAAATACAAAGTCAAAGACGAAGTCATCTATAGCTTGAATCAGCTCAGCTTTATTCATAAGTTGTTCTTATTAAGTCTACTTGATGGATATGCCCGTGAAGATGTTCAACATGATGAACTCATTCATTGGAAAAATATTAAGTACCATGAGATTACTCCAAACTATTTATTTCAAAATCAAATTGTTAAAGAGCTATTAAATAGTGGAATCTTAAAATCTCCAGATTCAAGTATCGAGACAGAAAGTTTTTACTTAAATATAAGACTTGATGGCTATTCTGATCCAAGTTTATTCAGTGTTGCTCAGCAGCTTCGATATTGGTTTTACGAAAATTTAAGTTTAGGTATTCCATTTAAAACAGTAGATGAAGTAAAAGATGCACTTTATCTTGTTTTATATCAAGAAATTGTCCAGTTTATGCAATTTTACTGTCGTACGTGGGGTATCCAAATTGCAGGTAATCGCTCTTTTCAAGGCTTTTGCTATCGATTAATGGAAAATCTAGCTGTTGGCCAAATCTTTTATTTGATTCAAACTGCATTGGAATATTTGTATAAGCAAAAAGCGCTACAAGTTAAAAATGAAAAGTTTATTAACACCAATCTCTTGAAAAAAACATTAGAGCAGTATCGAGAACGAGCAACAACTGAGCGTTGGGAAACAAGCACTTTACCAAGACCTCATAACATTCCATTTAGTAAAATGAGTGAAGTCTTGTTATTTAAATTTCTTGGTTATGATGAAAGTATTTTTTTCCAACCAATTTGGAAGTCATGGCGTAAGATTGAACCACGTTTAAATTTTTATTCAGTAAAGCGTTGTATGTATTGTGGTTCGAATGATCTTGCGGTTGATTATGATGCAAAAGATTATGTTTCCTTGATTTGTCGCCAGTGTAAACATCAAGACCACTATTTTACACGCTAAAATTTAGCAACTAGTTTCATAAAGTAAGGATTCGATATGTCTTTAAAACAACAGCTTATTGATCAAGTGATTGAGGCTTGGCATTCCTTACAAGACAAAGCCCCACTTGTTCAATGTATCACCAATAACGTTGCAACGAATTACACTGCGAATATCTTGCTTGCTGCCGGTGCTTCTCCAGCCATGATCGACAATCCTTTCGAAGCTGAAGCATTCACTAAAATTAGTTCCGCGCTTAGTATCAATACTGGGACCCCCACGACGGAACAAACTCAAGCGATGCTCATTTCTGCACGGACAGCACAGCAGCAACAAACGCCTTGGGTACTTGATCCAGTAGGTTATGGAGCAGTTTTGCGATGGCGGAGCGAGACAGTAGACCAGTTATTAAACTTTAAACCCAATATTATTCGGGCAAATGCTTCTGAAATTAGCACCCTAGCTGGTAATCAAACAGAATCGAAAGGTGTAGACAGCACATTAAACAGCCAAGATGTTTATGAACAAGCAAAAAGCTTATTGCAATATTCAGAGTGTATTGCGATTTCTGGTGAATCCGATTTCATCATTTCAAAACAACTAAATACAGTGATTCAGGTGAATGGTGGCTGCTATCTTCAACCTAAAATAACGGCAACAGGCTGTGCATTAGGTGCATTGACTGCTGCGTATCACGCTGTTAGCACGCCTACAATTGCTGCACTTGCATCCCATATACATTTTGCTATAGCTGGAAAATTGGCGTATGAACATGCTCAGACTGTGGGTAGTTTCAATGTCGCATTTTTAGATTATGTACATATGTTGGATGATAATTTGATTCGGCAATATGTCGATATTGAACTTCTAAATTAGAATAACGTTATCTATGATGTCATTTGAAAACCAGCTTCAAATGACATCTTTAAAATAGTTATCTTTATCTATATCAATAACTTCAACACAAATTTGTGTTTTAAAATCTGATTCAGATTGTAAATATTTTTTTATTTTAAGTGCCTGTAAAAGTGCTTCACCAAGTTGCTTTTTCTGTTCTGCAGTTCGCCCACTTAACAGATATAACTTGAGATGAATATATGCTTCTAAAGGCAGATTTATTCCAATTAAAAAACTCTGATCTTTGAAAATTCGTGACTTAATGTCCTGTTCGACAAATTGCTTCGAGTCAAGTAATGTTGAATTAATTTGCTCTAATAATTGAACTTCATCTAAATCAATCAAGTTTGCTGAATAGTTCACTATGATATGAGGCATATGGTCGTCCTATTCTATAAATAACAATGCCAAACGCACCTGATCATAAGCCATTCTCGGACTAGTTGCTTCAACAATCGGGCGTAATTTAATAGAGCCATCATCCGTAAAATGTTCTGGATTTTTACGCTTGCTCAATCGTTTATAGATTTTTCGAACTTCCTCAACAACTCCATCACCAGGATGTGCAACTGAAATATCCAAACCTTGCTCTTTGTGAAGGCGCGATAAATGATTGATGATGGTAGCTGGAGTCAAACCTCTCTCGTGAGCAATATCTTCAATTTCATACCCCCCCTCAAACAATGCCTTCGTTTCATCCAAAGTAGCAGCCGCATAACTTTGCTTAGCTCCTTTGCTTAATTTTTTCTCATTTCGACTAATTTCAGTCGGGTTCAAAGTCCCCCCACAGTGTCGAATAAAGGCATTATGTTGAGTTGTCAAATCCATTTGTTCAAAGCTGATTTCCGCCTCACTCGAAAGCTCTTGAAAACGGCGATCAGCTTTTATTGCTAAACTATCCAACTCTAAAGCTTGCTCATTAAATCCAAGAAGTTTTAGGCCTGTTAGTGATTTTAAACGCGAAAGCGCGACATACCCCTGACCTTTTTCAAAAGTATGGGTAAGATTGATTTCGGCAGCTTCTAAAGTCATTCCTTGGCTTTTATGAATCGTAATCGCCCATGCTAGACGCAATGGAATTTGTTGAAAACTTGCAATCACTTTGCCTGCTTCATTTTCAATTGACCATGTTTCTGGCTCAACCAATAATGTTGTTCCATCCGTCAATTTTACTTTTGGCAAGATCCCTTGTGTATCATCTTCCTCGAAGCCAATCACCTCTCCCAAGCTTCCATTGATATATCCCATATCAAAATTGTTTTTTACAAACATAACTTTGGCATGCTTTTTCAAGGTAAGTTCTTCTGGAGCGCGAACAGATGATTTCAAGGTTTCAATCAGTTTTTCATTTCCATCAACAACCGCATTGAATTGATGGCTCTCGTTATCAATTTCATTCAAATGCTGATAATTAATGTTATCAACATCCATATTATGTGTATAAAGTCGTGTAAACGTCTCACCTATATCGTGATGTTTAGACTGCTGCAATGCTGAGATATGGTGATTTTGAATACTTTGAGCACGAATAGCGTTTAAAATTTGGTTAAGAATTTCATCGTCTTGACGATGTTGTTCGGTTAAATAGCAAACTCGAAATTTAGCTTCAACCCATGCATCAGACATAAAGCAAAATTTATCACGGTTGGCTTCACCGTTTCGACCTACGGGTGGTAACTGGAAAAAATCTCCCGCAACAATCACTTGTATGCCACCAAAAGCCTCATCGCTTTCTTTAAAATATTTTAAGACTTGATTAACAAGATTTAGCTGCTTAGCGTGCAGCATTGAAATTTCATCTATGATAAGAACCTGAGCATTTTCTAAATGTTCTTTTAAATACTTACGCTCTTTCATACGCTTAAGATCATCATCACTCAAGCTATCTTTAATTCCAATCCCTGCCCAAGTATGAATAGTCATACCATTCATATGCGTCGCGGCAATTCCAGTAGATGCAGTGATCGCTACTGGAACTTTACGCGCCTTGAGGTACATGATGTATTGATTGAGCGTATAGGTTTTACCTGCACCAGCTGAACCTGTTAGGAAAACATTTTCCCCAGCTTTGAGTATATTCAGTGCAGTTTCTTGTTTCATAATTTCGTCAGTCAAAAACAACAGCACATAGCTTAACGATTTTTTAATAAAAATAAAAATCTAGCTGTTTAGAGAACTGCCAATGTCGCAGATTTGGATTGACAACTTATAGTTTTCATTTAATGTGTTTGCTAATGAATTTTGACTCGATCTATAACAATGAATACTTCAAACCTTCATACATATCAAACAGATATATTAGGTGAGGATTATCAGCAACTGACTTTAAATTTTGCTGATGATTACGATGGCAAAGTCGTGGCAACATTAATTCGAAAAAAAGCCCACAACCCAACAAAAAAAGCTGTTTTGTATATTCATGGTTTTGCTGATTATTTTTTTCAAACCGAAATGGCTGAAAAATTTAATCAACATGGTTATGACTTTTATGCGCTCGACCTAAGAAAATATGGTCGTTCGAAGCTTCCGCATCAGAAATTGTATTATGTACTTGATTTAAGAGAATATGACGCTGAAATCAGTAAAGCACTCGAGATGATCGCTAAAGAAAATCATAATCAAATTCTATTGGCAGGACATTCAACGGGTGGACTCATCTCAACCTTATATGCTGCGCATTATCCTGATCATCGTTTAATTAAAGCATTATGGGCAAATAGCCCATTTTATGACTTTTATAAAAGTGTGATTGAGAAAAAAGTCGGTATTCCTCTATTAAGTGAAGCAGGTAAACATTTACCCAACGCCAAATTTCCAAGTGGGCTAAACCCTTGGTATACCCCAAGTTTGCATAAAGACTTTTATGGAGAGTGGGATTTCAATTTAGATTGGAAACCTAAATCTATGCCATTTGTACATTTGTGTTTCGTTCACGCGATTCATGAAGCGCAAAAAGAAATTCATCGTGGTGTAAGTTTGAAAATTCCAACGCTGATCATGCATTCCCATCAATCTAAATATCCTAAAAAATGGGGTATAGATGCGCAGCAAAGCGATGTGATTCTTGATGTGAAAGATATGATTCACAATGCTAAGAAAATGAAAGGTGATGTACAAACTTTAGCAATTCATAATGGTTTACATGATCTTGTTCTGTCGGCGCCACCTGTTCGTGAAAACGTTTACCAACAATTGTTCCAATGGTTAGAACAAAAAATTCAATAATCATATTTATATTTGGCTGATTGAATCAGAGCAGTTATGAACTAGTTCTGATTTGGTCAGCTTCAATTTAAAAATGCACCAAATTTTAGCATTTTCTAAAAAAAGCCAAGCCATCAGCGCTAAAAACAAACAAATTCAGCGTATAAAAAATAGCCATAAATTTATAAAAACCCCAAATATTTTACCAAATGGAATAAAAAACACTCTTCTAACCCATCTAACGACATTTTAGGCATCAGTTTTGCACTTCATAAGATGAATAAATCTTCTTGGAGTGTTTTATGAATCACTCAAAATCTCCCTCATTTACTGCAAATGATACGTCTATTAACTCAGATGAATACTTTTCACAACGCCAAATTAAACAAGGATTTGTTGGTTGGGTGTTATTGATTGGGCTCGGTGTAGCTTATGTTATTTCAGGGGATTTCGCTGCTTGGAATTTTGGACTAGCTCAAGGTGGTTGGGGCGGAATGTTTATTGCCACCATTTTAGTTGCGATTATGTATTTGTGCTTATGCCTATCAATGTCAGAAATGTCGACTATGATGCCAACTGCAGGTGGCGGATATAGTTTTGCACGTTTAGCATTTTGACCTTTCGGCGGATACCTGACAGGCACAGCGATATTGATTGAATATGCAATCGCTCCTGCTGCAATTGCTGTGTTTATTGGCGCTTATTGTGAATCATTATTTGGTATCAATGGGTGGATGATTTATCTAGCCTGTTATCTCATTTTTATGGGGATTCATTTAAAGGGTGCTGGTGAAGCGCTAAGTATTATTTTTGCAATCACTTCGATTGCAGTTCTAGCATTGATTGTTTTTATTGCAGCAATGCTGCCACATTTCCAATTTTCTAATCTTTTTAATATATCTACCACTTCAGCAGCAGGTGCAAACGCCTTCTTACCGAATGGCTATATAGGCATATGGGCAGCAGTACCTTTTGCCATCTGGTTTTTTCTCGCCGTTGAAGGTGTCCCTCTAGCAGCTGAAGAAGCAAAAGAACCTCAGAAATCTCTCCCTCGTGGACTAATTGGTGCAATGTTGATCCTGGCGACTTTCGCATTACTGATTTTGATCTTAGGTGTTGGTGCCGCAGGTGCAGATACATTAAAAAATTCTGGAGCCCCTTTAGTTGATGCACTCATTACTGTGTATGGTAAGGATTCTTGGTTAGCAACTTTTGTTAATTTCGTTGGTTTAGCTGGACTGATTGCAAGCTTCTTTTCCATTATTTATGCTTATTCTCGCCAATTTTTTGCATTATCACGCGCTGGTTATCTTCCTACATCCTTATCATTGACCAATAAAAACAAAGCGCCTTAATTTGGCAATTATTATCCCAGGTATCATAGGTTTTTTCCTGTCATTGACCAAACAAGGTGATGCACTGATTTTAAAGGCTGTCTTAGAGAAGGTGGTTATTGGTCACATCAGTTTCATGATTTGCTACAATACAGCTTACTGCGTTCCGATTGGTGTACCAGTTAATATCACAAGCTCAGCTTGTTGAATAAAAAATTCAATCAAAATTAATAAAAGAGTTTAATCAAATTTATGAATCTTCAAACTTCATTTCCAAAGACAATTTATGCAATTCAACATCTTGCGTTTGAAGACCTCGGCTCTCTTGAAGATGTATTCTATCAATTAGGTTTCAGAGTAAGGTATTTTGAGGCTGGTGTAGATGATCTAACTCAAGCACTAAACTATGAAGGATTAACGATTATCCTTGGTGGTCCAATTGGCGTATATGAATCAGAAGATTATCCATTTTTAATTCATGAAATCGAAGGACTAAAACAACGCTTAAAAGACAACAAACCTACTATAGGGATTTGTTTAGGCGCGCAATTGATTGCTTATGCTCTAGGTGCAAAAGTTTATGCTGGTCATACTAAAGAGATCGGTTGGGATAAATTAAAAATAAATCAGAAAGATAATAATCTTTTAAATCCTCTTGAAAATATTCATGTTTTACATTGGCATGGAGATACTTTTGATTTGCCAGACGAAGCTACGCTACTCGCAAGCTCTGAACTTTACCCAAATCAAGCATTCCAAATTGGAAAGAATATTTTGGGATTACAATTTCATATCGAAATTAATAAAGATAATTTCGAACGATGGTTAATCGGTCATACTTGTGAAATAAGACAAACAGGCGTTTCGATTTCACAACTAAGAACAGATAATCAATTATATGCTGATAAGTTAGAACAAAGTTGCTCTATGGTTATTCAGCAATATTTATGTCAAATTTGCTAAATCATGATTACGTTGTGTATTGA
>Ga0247720_100079_pt1 | contig 46820 bp, 57 predicted proteins | sample MSEWel2015_12_15_FD_189078 | JGI IMG/M metagenome (GOLD analysis project Ga0247720, IMG submission 189078) | Subsurface sediment microbial communities from gas well in West Virginia, United States - MSEEL Well Study Marcellus 3H_2015_12_15 | ecosystem: Environmental > Terrestrial > Deep... | reverse complement strand
TCCTTTGTATGGCCAAAGGGATTGCCGGCGGCCTGCCCATGGGGGCAGTGGCCGTGGGGCCGCGGGTGGGCGGCTTGGTACGGGGCCTCCACGCCTCCACCTTCGGCGGAAGCCCCCTGGCCTGTGCCGCCGCCGGCGCGACGCTCCAGGTTCTTCTCGGCGAAGACCTGCCGGCGCGCGCCGCCCGGCTGGGCGAGAATTTTCTTAGCCGCCTGCGCAGCCTCGAGCTTCCGGCGGTACGCGATCTGCGCGGCCTGGGTCTAATGATCGGCATTGAGCTCCGCTTCCGCGCCGCACCCTACCTGGCGGCGCTACAGCGGGCGGGAATCCTGGCGCTGGCCGCCGGGCCCCAGGTGATCAGGCTCCTTCCCCCGCTCGTCATCAAAGAAGAGGAGCTGGAAGAGGTGGCAGCTAAACTGGCCGAGGTCCTCGGGCAGAAAGGGGTTGCCGCGGATGGATGCGGAGCTTAAGCCGGAAGAGGTAAAACTCCTCGCCGACCTCTGCCGCATTCCCAGCCCCTCGGGGCAGGAAGGTGAAGCCGCCGCCTACTTGGTGGGCTTTTTAAGGAACCGGGGCTGGCAGGCTGCGGTGGATGCGGCGGGAAACGTGGTCGGGGAGACGGGAACGGGGGAAAAGATGCTCCTTTTCTTGGGGCACCTGGACACGGCGCCGGGCTACATCCCCGTACGCCTGGAGAGGGGTTGCCTTTTCGGCCGGGGAGCGGTGGACGCCAAAGGCTCCCTGGCCGCTTTCTTATCTGCGGCGGAGCGGGTGAAGGCGGCCCTTAAATTGCGCCTCGTTTTCATTGCCGCCGTGGGGGAGGAGACACCGTTTTCGCCCGGCGCGCACTACGTGCGGGACCGGTACCGGCCGGATTTCTGCCTGGTGGGAGAGCCGAGCGGTTGGGATTCTATCACGCTCGGCTATAAAGGGTGCCTGGCCTTTACCGCCCGGGTGCGCCGACCGTCCGGCCACAGCGCCGGGCCGGAGCCTTCCGCCGCCGAGATCGCGGTGGATTTTTGGCGGCGGGTGCAGGCGCTCTGCGCCGAACTCAACGGCGGGAAGAACGGCTTTTCCGCCCTGGAAGCCGGCCTCAGGGAGCTGGGGAGCACAAACGACGGCCTTACGGACGAAGCCTCGCTCGGCATCAGCCTGCGCCTGCCGCCGGGCCTGGAGGCGGGTGTCCTGATTGAGCGCCTTAAGGCTTTGGACCCGCGGGTGAAGCTTAGTTTCTTTCCCGCCCAGGGTGCGTACAAAGGGGAAAAAAACACGCCGCTCGCCCGGGCGTTTCTTGAGGCCATCCGGACCCAGGGCGGGCGGCCGGTGTTCAAGCTCAAGAGCGGCACCGCCGACATGAACATTGTAGGGCCGGCCTGGCGGGTGCCTATTTTGGCCTACGGCCCGGGTGACTCCCGCCTGGATCACACGCCCGGGGAGCACCTGCCACTCCCGGAATACGCGCGGGCCGTTGCCGTGCTGGCCCAGGTACTGACGCACCCGTACCTAGGCGCCTGAGGAGATTGCACGGAAGCGCGAAACCGGGGAGGAAATTGCCGGCCGGCGTAGAAGGTAACTTCCAACTCGTAGAGCTACAGGGAAAGGAAGTTGCCCTTTGGCTGCGCTTTGGAAACTGGGGGTTAGTGCGCTTTTTCTTGCCGTTCTCATCGGCCGGCGCCTACGGCTCGGCTGGGTGATGCTACTGGGTTCCTTCTTTTTGGGATTTCTGTTTCATTTGAGCCTCCCCGGCATTCTCGGCTCCATGTGGGCCGGCCTTAGGAGCTGGGAAACCATTAACCTCCTTCTCATCCTCGCGCTGGTCATGTTGCTGGAGAGCTTTCTCGAGGAAAAAGAAGTTATGCGGCGCATGGTGGAGCGGGCACGGGCGGCCTTCCGCGACCCGCGCCTCGCTCTGGCTTCGCTCCCGGCATTCATCGGCCTCCTGCCGTCGGCGGGCGGCGCCGTTTTCTCCTGCCCCATGGTGGAGCAGGTAGGAGCTGCGTTCGGCCTCACGCGCGAGCGTAAGGCCTACATCAACTACTGGTACCGGCACCTGTTCGAATACTGGCTGCCGCTCTACCAGGCGGTGGTGCTGGCGGCCGGCATTCTATCTGTGCCTACCGGGAGCCTCATCCGCTACATGCTCCCCTTTACCCTTTTCGCCTGCGCCGTCGGCGCTGCGGTGGCCTTCCGCGGTCTACGCTTGATGGAGCTTACGGCCGTGGACGCTCCGGGCGAACAAAAGCTTGAGGCGTGGGGGCTTTTTTTGCGCGAGGCGTGGCCGATTCTCCTCATTATCGTTCTGGTTTTAGTGTTTAACCTCAACGTGGCTCTTTCAATCGCGGCCGTCCTGGTTCTCTTAATGGTCCTCTACCGCTACCCGCTCCGTCGCCTGCCGCAGCTTTTTAAGACCCTGGTGAAGAATGACATCATGGCCGGCGTGGCGGCTATTATGGCCTTTCGCGGCGTGCTCCTGGCCACGGGTGCGGTGGAGGCCATGCCCGGTATCTTTGCCGCTTTGGGGCTGCCACCGCTTCTGGCGGTGCTCGGCATCCCCTTCTGCGCCGGTCTCCTCATGGGGTCGAGCGTAGGTTACATCGGTGTGAGCTTTCCGCTCATCCAGGGCCTTCTCACCCTGGGCGGTGCCGTTAACCTCCGCTGGGCGGCTTTGGCCTATGCCGCCGGGCAGGCAGGCTTTATGATTTCGCCTCTCCACTTGTGCTTTCCGCTCTCGGTGGACTACTTCCACGCGTCTATGGGGCGCGTATGGGCCTGGGTAGCCGCATCGGAAGCGGCCGTTATGGCCTTGGGGCTGGCTTTATACGCGTGGTAAGGTCAAAGAAGACCTCCCCTGGGCAGGCAGACGTTGGTGCGCGGGCGCAGGTTCTCCGGGTCCAGCCCGGGGTTTACGGCCAGAATCTCCTCTACGGTGAAACCGGTGGCCTTGGCGATTTTATACAGGGTGTCGCCGGGCTCCACCACCCAGTAGATACCGCTGGGGCAGGGTGGAACCTCCGGCGGCACGACGGGCGGGGGCGGGATGCAGATCCGCTGCCCCACCTGCAGGTTGTTCGGGTCGAGGCCCGGATTGGCGGCGAGGATGTCTTCCAGATAGGCTCCGGTGGCCCGGGCAATGCCGTACAAGGTGTCCCCTGCAGCTACTACCCAGTACACTCCACCAGGGCAAGGCGGCAGGTTTCCGGGGTTACCACCGCCTGCCGGTATGGTGAGCGAGCTGCCCACCTCAAGGTTCCACGGGTCGACGCCGGGATTGGCCGAAAGTAGCTCAGAGAGCGGCACGCCGCTCTGGAGGGCGATCTGGTAGAGCGTATCGCCGGGCCGGACGGTCCAATGCCGAGCGGGCATATCCATCCCTCCTTTTTTCTTCTATAGGGCCAAAGAAGCTACACACGTTATATATGTATTCCGCGGCGGCAGCGGCGTAGCTGGAGCAAAAAAGAAGGGCAGGGGGCTTTCCTGAGCTTCCTGCCCTTCGCCCGTAATTGGACGGAGAGAGCGCCGACCGTCTAGCGCCCATCTCCTGCGGTTCTCCGTTTTAAGTACCAGATGAGCGGGTAACCGAGCCCGAACACCACCACCGCCTCGCTGGCCCCGATGCTGAGCACTGTGGCCCAGTAGGGCAGGCGGGCCAGAACGTGCAGGTACGTGCTGATGATGAAGGCGTTCAGCACGATAGGGGAGAGGTAGGCGATGATACTGCGGCGGAAATAGTAGGTGACGTAAGCGGCGAGCAGGGTGGTAAGGCTCCCCACTACCACATCAATGAGACCGGCGGGGCTCATAAGGTTGGCCAAGAGGCACCCGAGAAAAACACCCCAAACGGCTTCCGGGTACAGGATGGGAAGGACGGTAAGCGCTTCGGCCGCTCTGAACTGCGTCGGCAGGAAGCTGACCGCCTGAAGGGCGTAGGTTAAGGCGACATAAAGCGCCGCGATGATGGCAATCCGGGCTAAAGTAATAGGCTTCACGCCTGTACTCCTTTCCTCCTCTCCGGCTCTTCGGCTCCAGCTTAGCATAATTCGGGACCAAGCGCAAGAAAAAGGGGGGCGGCTACCATCTGGGGCGCCTTCTTGACACGAACAGGAGTTCTTTCTATAATTAGGATAGAACCAAACATATGTTCGATCTATGCGAGGGGGGATACTGGTGGGAGAGCGGGAGCCGACAGCGTTGGAGGCAGTGCAGGGCGAGGTGGCTGCCCTCAGGCCCGTATACCGGGACGGCGCCGGCGACGGCACGGAAATCATCCTGCGTTCCGGGGAACGGCTGTGGCAGCCGAAGCGGATAAAGGCGGTGCGCACGGAACTGGCCCACCTCTACGGGGTGGACTTGGTGGCCGTGCGCCGCAGGTACGGGGCGTACCTGGAGCGGGTCAGCAGCGTGCCGCTCCCCTTCGGCCCGCGCCTGATCCTCGTCCCGCTTAGGCTGCGCCTCCCCCGCTGCCGCGGGGATGCTTCCCAGGGTTACATTTCCTACCATGACATAAAAGAACTGCGTTCCGGTGCTTCTCCGCCCTTTCGCAGCCTGGTGGTTCTGGCCTCCGGGGTTGAGGTGCCGGTGCTTTCCAGCCGGCGCGTGGTCCTTCAGCACCTTAGTGCGGCCCGACTGGTGGAGGAGCGTTACCTCAGCCAGAACGGGTGGAAGGCGCCGGCGGATGAACGCCGTTGGACTGAATACCTAAGCGCCCTGGTGCACGAGCTCCGGGCGCATTATCCACTCTAAGCGAGCAAAAGCCGCCCGTTGCCCAAAAAGCAGCAGTCCCCCGACCGTCTACAGGTGGGGGACCGTTTTTTGCCCGTCATCGAGCGGGGCGGCCGACATGTCTTCTTTCGGCGACCTGAAAGCCTTCCATGTCGGCAGCGCACCGGGCAGTCACGTTCCTCAGGACCAGATCGTCAAGGCACAGGCTCTCAACGTACACCACGGCGTGGTGGAAATCTCGGTACGTCCGGAAGAACTCCTGAAGCCACCATCTTTCTTGTTCCAGCCTTTCGGCCGCGCTCCGTGACTGTTCTTCCCGGACTACCTTCAGAAAGGCGGCAACGAGTTCGGGATCAAACTGCCTACCCCGCATCCGCTCTAATTCGCTTTCTGCTTCCTGCGGGGTTTTCCTGGGCTGGTAAACGCGAGGCGAGGTCATGGCGTCCCAGCTATCGCATAAGGCGAGGAGGCGGGCCACCCACGGTATGCCGGTGCCCTGCAGCCGGTAGTATCCTTCCCCGTTCCACCATTCATGGTGGTAGAGTATGCCGACGAAAAAGGGTGCGGGCTGACTTAGCCCGGCCAGCATGTCCACGCCGTACTGGGGGTGTTTTACGATTTCCTGCCACTCCCATGCTTCGAGTTTTCCGGGTTTTTGCAAGATGGCCGGGGAAACCTTGAGTTTACCCACGTCGTGAAGCAGAGCCGCGGTTACGAGGTTTTCCAGGGCGGCACCGTCCAGGCCGAGATATCTGCCTAGCTTTAGGGCAAGTTTGGCCGTTCCCAGCGAATGTTTGTACACATCCGGGAGCAAGGCTTCCAGGCGGGCCAGTAGTTGAAAGAAAAGATCCAATATCAATACCTGCCTCAGTTGCATAAATTATGGCATAACGCCTGCCACGCACCGAATTGTGTAATTCCAGGTCGAATTATAACACCCGCCGCAAACGGCGAGCAAATATTCCGAACCTCCAACCCGCCCGGGCCGCGGCAATACTGCCGGTTTATCTACATATATTTGACATTTCCACGCTTATGCTCCGCCTGGAGAGCCATATCTACCGCCGGTGTATAGGCCCCTTTTGCCTCTGGAGCGAAAAGGTAAGGTAATACTTGCAAGCGGAGGCACACGACGGCAAGATGAAAGAACTAGGAGATACCCTAAGGGCCTTGCGCAAAGCCCGCAACATGAGCATTTACGATGTCGAGCGCAAAACGGGGATTCGCTTTAATCTCATCTCCGCCTACGAGCGGGGCGAGAAAAGGCCTTCCCTGCAAAACGCGCGGAAACTGGCCCAGCTCTATGGGGTACCGGTGGCCTACCTGGTGCTTTCAGAGGCGGAGGTGACGGAGTGTATCCCTCCGGAACTTAGGGAAGCGGTGACGCTTTTCCTCAACCGGCCGGAACTCAGGAAGGTAATCACCATTTTGGCCGGCCTGCCGCCGGAGGGGGTTCAGCACCTGGCAAATTTCCTCTCGAGCGTGAAAGATGCACCTCCTTCTTCTCAGAAAGCCTAACTTTCGCGAAGAGTTTGGGCGTAGCTATTGACACCCGGGGCGGGATATGCTAGTATCGGGACGAAAAGCGGGGACAAGTGAATACCACTCTTATCGAGAGCGGTGGAGGGACGGGCCCAATGAAACCCGGCAGCGTGCCAGGTGCGCCCTGGTGATGTGCCAATTCCTGCAGAACGCTAAGTTCTGGGAGATAGGAGTACCCAGGCCGCTTCTAAAACACTCCTCACCAAACCGAAGGCGGCCTTTTTCATTGAAGGGAGGATTATAATTGGCGGAGCGTTTCCTTTTTACCTCCGAATCGGTTACGGAGGGACACCCGGACAAGGTGGCAGACCAGATTTCCGACGCCGTTCTGGACGCCATTATTGCCAAGGACCCGAATGCCCGCGTGGCCTGTGAAACCTCAGTTACCACCGGCCTAGTGCTGGTGATGGGTGAGATAACCTGCGACTGCTACGTGGACATCCCCCGCCTGGTGCGCGAGACGGTAAAAGGCATCGGCTACACAAGGGCGAAATACGGTTTCGACGGCGATACCTGCGCCGTTATCACCGCCATCGACGAGCAATCGCCGGACATCGCACTCGGCGTAAATAAGGCGCTGGAGGCGAGAGAAGGCGACGGAGACCCCTGGGACGAGATCGGTGCCGGAGACCAGGGCATGGTATTCGGCTACGCCTGCAAAGAGACGCCGGAGCTCATGCCACTACCTATCTCGCTGGCGCACCGCCTGGCCCGGCGGCTGGCGGAAGTGCGAAAGACCAGGCTCATTCCGTACCTTAGGCCGGACGGCAAGACTCAGGTTACCGTCGAGTACGAAGGAAACCGGCCCATCAGAGTGGACGCGGTCGTGGTTTCCGCCCAACACAAGGCCGACGTACCTTTAGAGCGAATCCGGGCCGACATTATTGACGCCGTGATCAAACCGGTTATCCCGCCCGAGTTCCTGGACAGCCGCACCCGTTTCTTCGTTAACCCTACCGGGCGCTTCGTCCTGGGTGGGCCGGCTGCGGACTCCGGCCTTACCGGCCGGAAGATAATTGTCGATACTTACGGCGGGAGCGCCCGCCACGGCGGCGGGGCTTTCTCGGGGAAAGACCCGACGAAGGTGGACCGCTCCGGTAGTTATGCCGCCCGTTACGTAGCCAAGAACGTGGTGGCCGCCGGTTTGGCCGAGCGGTGCGAAGTGCAGATTGCCTATGCCATCGGTGTAGCTCGCCCGGTTTCCATCACAGTCGATACTTTCGGAACCGGAGTTATTTCCAACGCGGACCTTGCCCGCCTGATCCGGGAGCACTTTGAGCTCCGCCCGGCCGGCATCATTGAGACGCTTGACCTGCGCCGTCCGATCTACCGCCCGCTGGCTGCTTACGGACACTTCGGGCGAACGGACCTGGACCTTACCTGGGAGAAAACGGACAAAGCCGAAATCCTGCGCAAAGCCGCCGAAAGCCTCCGCTAGCGGGGGCTTTTTCTTTGGCCCTGCGGCAGGAAGGCAGAGGCTGGAAGTCGAATAGGTTTACGGGGTGAGAAGGGGATGGAGGTTAACACCGACCTGGCCCGCTTAGAAGAAATCTTGCAGCAGACCATCGCCGCCATCAAGGAAAGCCAGGGCCAAATAAGCAGCATCGCCGACGAAGCGCGTGCCGAAGCCGCTCGGCTGAAGCGCGAGCTGGAGAAGGTGAGGAGCGAAACCCTCGCCGTCATTGAACAGGCGGACGCTGCCCGGGCCGAAGAGCAGCGTTCTCGCCTGGAGTTGATGCGGGTGAGCCGCGATTTCAGCCGCTACAGCGAAGAGGACATCCGCCGCGCTTATGAGCGCGCCCGCGATGCTCAGGTGCGCCTCATCCTGCTTATGGAAAAGGAGAAAAACCTGCGGGCGCGCCGCGACGAGATCGAGCGCAACCTGCGCAGCGTCACGCGCCTTTTAGAACGCTCAGAAGCGCTTGCCGCCCAGGTGGGAGTGGCCTTAGAGTACCTGAGCGGCAACATCGAACAGCTCTCGCAGACCATTGAAACGGTGCAGGAGAAGCGGGAGATCGCCGTGCGCGTCATCCGCGCGCAGGAAGAGGAAAGGCGCCGGGTGGCCAGGGACCTGCACGACGGCCTGGCGCAGCAGCTGGCCAGTGCCCTCCTGGAGATCCAGGTTATGGGGCGCCTCCTGGCCGAGAAAAACACGGAGAAGGCGCGCGCGGAGCTCGAAAATGTGGAGAAGATTCTCCGGGCCGGTCTACGCGAAACGCGGAACGTCATTTTCAACCTCCGACCTCTTTCTCTGGACAATTTAGGACTCAAGGCGGCAGTGGAGAAGCTCGTGGCCCAAGTGCGGGAAAAAACGGGCCTTGAAGTGGCCGTGACGGTTCATGGCGAGGAGCGGCGTCTGAATGATACAGTCCTTAGCTGTGTATTCCGCATTATCCAAGAGGCACTTAACAACGTGGTCAAACATGCCGAGGCCACTGAGGCTAAAGTGCGCATAGAATTCAACCCGTCCTTTCTGGCGGTGCGGGTTGTGGACAACGGGAAAGGATTTACGCCCGGAGAAAAGGGGGTGCCCAAGGCGGGAGAGGGGGAGCACCTCGGCCTTTTGGGAATGCGCGAGCGGGCGGAACTCATCGGCGGGAGTTTAACCGTAAAAAGCAGCCCCGGCCAGGGCACGCGCGTAGAGTTTCACCTCCCATTGGGGAGCCCTCCGGCGAAGGGAGATGGCGGACATCAATAAAGGTTACGCTTTGGTCCTGCTCGCCGGTGTGGCCTGGGGTAGCATCGGGGTTTTCGTGCAGCGCCTCTTAGACTTGGGGTTAAATCCCCTGGAAGTCTCTTGGCTACGAGGAGCTGTTTCACTCGTCGGCCTGATACCTTTTACGTTAAAGAAAGAAGGCGGCTGGCCGCGCCTTATGCCCGACGACGTAAAACTCATGGCGGCCTTTGGCTTGGTCAACGGGGCCCTGTACAACATCCTGTACTTTACCGCCGTGAGCCGGCTGGGCGTAACCACGGCCGTTATTCTTCTCTATACGGCTCCGGCGTTTGCCGCCGTTTTTGCCCGCCTGGCCTTACGCGAACCTTTGACGCCCGGCAAAATCGCTGCCGTGGCCCTCTCCCTGGGCGGGTGCTTTCTCGTGGTGAAGGGCTACGATTTGGCCGCCCTGCACCTTAACCTTAAAGGGGTACTCGCGGGGCTGGGAGCCGGAGTTACTTATGGCCTGTACGGAATCTTCGGGAAGAAGGCCCAGGCGCGCCACTCGGCTTGGACTACGGTGTTCTACTGCACGCTTTTCGGTACCTTGTTCCTGACTTTGATTCGGCCGCCCTTAAGGGTCTTTACCCGCGCGGCCGAGGCTGCGTTCTGGGCGAATACGCTCCTTCTCGGCTTTTGGGGGAGCCTCGTGCCGTGGGTGGCCTATACCCTAGGCGTCGGGCAGGTGGAAGCCGGGCGGGCGGCAGTGGTGGCGAGCGTGGAGCCGGTGGTGGGCACTGCCTTGGCGGTGGCTTTTTTGGGCGAACGCCTGGACTTACCCCAGGCGGCGGGTATGGCCCTCGTCCTGGCAGCAGTAATTTTGGTGCAGCTTCCGGCCGGGAGCTGCCGGGGAGGGCCGAGCTTCCTGCCGGGGAGTAAGAAACTTGGGGAAAATCGTCGATATCTATAAAAAAAGGATGAGATTTAAGGGGGACGTGGCGGTGGACAAGATTCGGGTTCTGGTGGTGGACGATCATCCTTTGGTCAGAAGCGGCATTCGCAAGGTGGTAGAGCTGGAAGACGACATCGAGATTGTAGGGGAGGCAGGAACGGCTAGGGAGGCGCTGAGCGAGGTTGCCGCCACCCGGCCGGATGTGGTGCTCATGGATCTAGACCTGCCGGACGCGAGCGGCGTGGAGGCAACGCGGCAAATCAAACAAAAATACCCAAACGTGGGAGTGGTAGCGCTTACCATCCACGACGACCGGGACTACCTCCTGGAGATGGTGCGGGCCGGTGCCGAAGGCTACGTGCTTAAAGACGTAGAGCCGGGCGGCCTTGTCAGCGCCATCCGTGCGATAAAGCAGGGGAACTCTTATATGTCACCTCCGGCGGCCAAAAAACTCCTAGGCGAATTTACCCGCCTGGCGAGCGGCGGTGAGGAGGAGAAGGTCGACGGCCTTACGGCGCGGGAACAAGAGGTTCTCTGCCTAATTGCCCGGGGGCAGAGCAACAAGGAGATCGGGAAAACCCTAGCCATAAGCGAGAAAACGGTAAAGAACCATGTTACGAGTATCTTCCGCAAAATTGGCGTGGACGATCGCACGGAGGCGGCTCTTTACGCCATCAGGCGCGGCCTGGTCGACCTCCACTGAAGGCGCCTGACAGGCACGCCGCTTCGGCCCGGAGCATAGCATGTGGCGAAAGGGCGGTGAAAGCATGCTCTGGGCCGGAAAGGACGTTACCAGTTATATTGTGGCTTTTTTGGCCATTTACGGCTGCTTGTCCCTCATTGAGACGATTAGGCGTGCTTTTGGCCGTAGGGTAAAAGAGGGGGAGGCCAAGCCCTTCGTCAGCATACTGGTAATTGCCCACGACGACGAAGAGCGGATCGAAGGGGTGGTTCGCTGGCTTCTGGGTCTAAACTACCTGGACGCCCGGGGCCGACCTAACTTCGAACTGGTAGTGGTCAGCGCCGGTTCCCAGGACCAGACGCCGGCCATTATCGAGCGCCTGGCCCGGGAGGCGCCCATCCTTAAGGCCGTGGCCGTCGCCAAGGGTGAAGGGGCCTACGAGCAGGGGATTGCCATCTGCCGCGGCGAGGTGATCTGCCTTATGGATCTGGCAAAACAAGCTCCACACCAGGTAGGTCGGGCGGTTACGCGCATCTTCACCTAGGACTAAGACACATCTAACCAGGGTCTTAAGTTACCCAGAAAATTAAGACCGGCGGCCGATGGACAGAACGGCCATGGCGGGTAGAATTAACTTCGAGGGGGCTTGACCCAATGTACCTCCGCCATGGCCGAAACGGTCGCATTGTGGCGCAGGAAATGCGGTTTGTGCTGAAGTCCGGCACGCAGCGGCCGGGCTCAATTGTTTTTTCGCCAACTATGCGAACAGATGTTTGACCAAATTGGCGCCGCTTTAAACCAGGTCGGCTTTTGGCTTTTACCTTCCCCCTGGTTTATCCTGGAAAGAGGGGGGAAGGAAATGAACGACAAGGTTAAGCTTGAATACTTGGTGCGGGCGGCCCAGCGGGGCGAGGAGGCGGCGCTGAGCGAGCTCGTGCGGCGCTTTCAGCCGCTTATCTGGGCGGCTGCGCGACGACTGGCGCCGGAGGCGGACGACGCCGAAGATTTGGCCCAAGAAGGTAATCTGGCCTTAATTCGGGCCATCCAAAACTTTCGCCCGGCGGGAGGCGCTCCTTTTCCCTGGTATGCCAAGCGCCAGGTGTATTGGGCGGTACGGACGGCGGCGCGGGAGCTTCGGCGTAGCCGCCGCCGGGAAGAAGCATGCTTAGATCAAGAAGGGCAAGACGGCTTGGCCCTGCTGGATCGCTTGGCCGATCCCGGCCTGGGACCGGAGGAGGCAGCCCTCGCCGGTTGGGAGAGGAGAGCTTTACGCGCGGCTTGGCACCAGCTCACCCCCAGGCAACAGGCCGTGCTTGCCTTCCGAGCCCGGGGGTACACCTTTGAGCGCCTGGCTGCGGCCTTGGCGGTTCGGCCGTCTACTGCGAAAGGAGCGTACGCCCGGGCTGTAGCGCGCCTGAAAAAAATCCTTGCCGACCGCGACCAAACCTCCTACCGCCGCTAGTTTATGAGCGAAGGCGGACGAAAGGAGGTGGCGCTAGTGGCAGTGCAGCGCGTGATGGAAGGCTCTCGCCTGCAGCTTTGGCTGCAGACGGGAACGGATGAGGCGGGTAAGCCGGTGGTGCGGGCCAAGTCCTTTGCCAATGTGAAGCCGGATGCCCTAGACCAGGACGTCTACGACGTGGCTCAGGCGCTGGCCGGCCTCCAAACTTATCCCTTGGTGGCCGTGCGCCGCATCGACACCGGTTCCCTGAACCCCGTGGCTTAGCCTGAGGGACGGTGGGGAAGAAGGAGGTGAACGGCGTGGAGAAAACCTTAAGCCTTGTTTTCAGAAACGCGGCCGGGCGAACCACTACTCTTTCTCTGGCTGCGCCGCGCGAAGATTTAACGGACGCCGAGATCGCCCAGGTGATGCAGACCATCATTGCCAAGAACATCTTTGCGGGTAGCGGCGGCGAGCTGGTACAGGCCGTAGCCGCCCGCCTGGTGGCTCGCGAAGTGCGTGAGTTTACCGTGGCTTAGGCCGCGGAGGTGGTAGGGCATGGAGCAGACGGTCTTCAGCCAGATTGCCAACCTGGGCTTCCCGGTGGTAGTTTCCATCTACCTCCTGGTGCGCATGGAAGGTAAACTGGATGAATTGACCAAGAGCATCGCCGAACTTTCGCGGACCATAAGTGCGCTGAAGCCGTGAGGGGAGACCGCCCGGGCCGGACCGTCCGCCCCGGCCCGGGCGGATAAATTTAAGAAGCGATTATGGAAGGAATTGGGCGAACGCTGTCGAACGCTATCACTGAGCTTGACTAGAAGATGCCCGAAACGGCAAAGCCTCCGAAAGGTGGCGGCGCAAAGCCATGGGTCTAAAGCCGCAAGGCCATGATCGCCAGGCTGCCGAAGGCTTCTGTTGTGGGCCGGTGGGCGAACAAGGAGGAAGGCCATTGACCAGAGAAGACCCGGCTCCTATAGTTCTAGCCATTGCTGCGGTAATGGAGGTACAAGATCGCGAAGTTCACGGCCACTTGATACGCGTTGCCGGATACGCCGTGGCTACCGGCAAGCGCCTTAGGCTGAGTTCGAAAGAACTCGAATACATAGAGCAGGCGGCCCTGCTCCACGATGTGGGAAAAGTGGGGATTGCGACGGCCATTCTCAAGAAACCTGGACGTTTGACCGAAGAAGAATATGAGCAGGTTAAACAGCACCCTGTGCTTGGGGAATACATCATACGACGAATTCCGGCCCTGGTGCACCTGGCTCCCCTGGTGCGTAGCCACCATGAGTGGTTTAACGGCCGGGGTTACCCGGACGGGTTGGCCGGCGAGGCCATCCCGCTCGGAGCGCGGATCATCGCCGTGGCCGATGCTTTTGACGCCATGACGACCGACCGCCCTTACCGCCGTGCTTACACCGCCGAGGCTTCTGCGCGCGAGATTGCGGCCTGCGCGGGGACGCAGTTTGATCCCCGAGTGGTAAAAGCATTCCTGGAGGCTCTGGCGGCTCCGCAAGGAAACCCTGCCGGCGGACCGGCGCGCTCGGTTCTCAAGGTCCTCCTTGAGCGGGAAGGAGTTCGCCTAAGTTAGCTAGCTACGAGATATGAAAGAAGGAGAAGGTGGGCCCTTCAGCTAATACTTCCAAGTGAGGAGGGACCCCCGTAATGGCGAAGGAAGAGCTGGTACAGCTGACGTTGTTGGGAGACGCAAACCAGCCGGTTCGGCCGCCTTCCCCGCGTCCGCCGTGGGAGACGGCCAGGACCTTGGAAGAACTGGCCGAAGTGGTTAAGGCGTGCCGGCGCTGCCGCCTGCGGAGCGGATGCCGCCAGGTGGTGTTCGGTGAAGGGAACCCTCACGCCGAGCTCATGCTGGTGGGCGAAGGCCCGGGACAGGCCGAAGACGAGCAGGGACGGCCCTTCGTGGGCGCGGCCGGGCAGCTTCTGAATAACATTTTGGCGGCGGCTGGGATTGAGCGCTCGGAAGTGTTTATCGGCAACGTGGTCAAATGCCGCCCGCCCGGCAACCGCCTTCCCCTGCCGGACGAGGTTAAGGCCTGCCGGCCTTATCTCGAGGCACAGCTGAGGCTTATCCGGCCGCGCATCGTGGTTTGCCTGGGAGCGTTGGCCGCGCAGACCTTGATTGACCCCAGGCTCAGGATTACCCGCGACCGCGGCATGTGGGTGGAAAAAGATGGGCTCCTCATCATGCCGACGTTTCACCCGGCGGCGTTGCTCAGGGACCCGAGCAAGAAGCGCCCGGTATGGGAGGACTTCTTGCAGGTAGTTGAACGCTACAGAGCGGGCGAGAAGAAGGGAGGGGTGTGAGGCTTCCAGAGACCGCCGCGCGAGATTAAGAACGGGAAAGGGTTAGGGGTAGGGGCGAAGTAGGAAGAAGCTCGGGAGGAGGGGACGAAGGTGGCAGAGGAGGGACTACGGGACGGCAGCGTAGGCGTGTTTCAGGGCCAGGTGAAGGTTAGTGACCCTACAGGCGGGGGTCGGCCGGCTACCCTGGCTCCCGGCCCGGGAACCAGGGTTCTGGTGAACGGGCAGGAGATCAAGGGGCCGACTCCGGTTACGGCCAGCGATACCATTGAGGTAGAGACCATCACCGAAGCCGGAAATGCCGAGGTCAAGGTGGAAATTGCTCCGGACGGGCTAACTGCAACCGCTTACTGCGAAGTGGTACCTGACCGTCGCCACATCCTCCTGGACAGTGTGCCCCGCTGCAACCTCACCCTGGCTACGCGGGTGGAAGAGGTTAACCCTAGCGTGAGCCCTGAGGATGTGCTCAAGGCCCTACGGGCTAAGGGGGTTATCCTAGGGGTAGACGAAAAGGCCGTGGCCGCCCTGGCGGCGAATCCCTCCGGCCCTCCCCAGGTGGTGGCCCGGGGCACGCCGCCTACACCCGGACAGGATGCCTGGATTGAACTTAAATTTGAAGAGGGCGGGGGGCTCAAGGTACCCCAAGACGACGTCCAGAAGGTGGACTGGCGTGAGCTGAGCCACATTCCCACCGTAGAAGCTGGGGCGGAGCTCGCAGTAAAGCATCCTCCGGTTCCGGGTAAAGCAGGGCAGTCCGTAACCGGCGCGCCCATCGAACCGCCGGCGCCGAAAGACGTGGAGCTCTTAGCCGGCGAAGGGTGTGAGGTGGTGGATGGCCTGCGGGTCGTAGCCACGCGCAGCGGTCGCCCAACGGCCGCCCGCGGGTGCATCGAGGTTCTGCCGATTTTAGTGCAGGATAGAGGAGTCAACCTGGCCAGCGGCAATATCAAGTTCAGCGGCGACGTGGTGGTTAAGGGCAACGTGGAGGACACCATGACCGTGCAGGCGGGTGGGAACATTGAGGTCAAAGGCAGCGCCACGCACGCGTTTCTCATGGCCGGAGGGCAGATTATGGTGCGCGATAACGTGATCGGCGGCCTGGCCCGGGCCGGGGGCGTAGGGGTTGTCCACCTGCGTTGCCGGGAGTACTGGGAGGAGCTGGCCCAGGGCTTGGAGGACTGTGCGGCGGCCCTCACCCAGATCGCCCGGCATCCGGAGTTCGGCCCGGCCGCCGCCCGACAGGGCTGGGGGCGCGTGCTGCAGCGGCTCCTCGACACGAAGTTTCGCTTCCTGCCGGATCGGCTGCGCGATCTTTCGGCGGCCTACCGGGAAGTGGAAGGGATTCTCACCGGCGACGTGGAGAAAGTTCTAGAACGGCTCCGGGGTTACCTCGCGGGTCATGGGGCGCTCGGGCTTGCCGACATCGGGGAATGGGTGGAGCTCACGCGCTCGACGCGGGCTTTGGTGACGAGCTTAAAAGAGCAGCACGGGCTGGATATGTCCTTTCAGGCGCGCTACGTTCAAGGGGCCCGCATTGAGGCGAGCGGGGACATCGTAATCACGGGGCAGGGGTGTTACCAGTCCTACCTGTATGCCGGCCGCAACCTGCGCGTTTTAGGCAAGCCGGGCGTGATCCGAGGCGGCGTTGCCGAAGCCAGACAGAGAATCATGGCCAATGAGGCCGGTTCGACTGCCGGGAGCCCGACCTTGCTTAAAGTAGATGCGCGCGGCGTAATCGAGGTAGGAACGGTCCATCCTAACGTCACCGTCCAAGTGGGTAATATGCGACACAAATTCGATGTGAGCGACGCCGGGGTTAACGCGCGTTTGGATGCCGACGGCCAGCTGGTGTTGCATTAGAAAGCCGATTGGAGAGGGGTATCCTCTCTTTTTTGTTTTGGCCGCCGTTTCCTTGCAGGAAATTTGTTCCAGGGAACGAATTAAAGCTGTATACCTGATACGGAAGGGGGTTGGTTAAAATAAAAGGAAGCACGGAATTTACGGAAAGCCAGCTCTCGGAAGACAGGGAAGAGAGACGAGAGAATCTTCTCGGTTGGGAGGAACTGGCTGCCGGCGTCGCCCACGAGCTGAAAAATCCGCTCGCGGCGATGCGCGGTTTCTTGCAGCTTCTGGCGGAGCGCCTGGCCGGAGACGAAATGAACAGCTACTATATAGAAGTCGTGCTTCACGAACTGGCGCGCCTGGAGCACCTGGTGGAGGATTTCCTCTGCCTCGGCCGCAGCACGTCGGTACGCCTGGAACCGCGTGATTTGTCCGAAGTAATCCGCGAAGTGGCGGCTATGGCCAGCGTCCAGGCCGAACGGCAGGGGGTGGAGATAGCCCTTACGATCGAGAAGTGCCCGCTCGTGTGGGCGGATCGCTATCTCATCAAGCAGGTTCTCTGGAACCTTATCTCCAACGCCTTGGCCGCCATGCCTACCGGGGGAAAGCTTACGCTCTCCTTAGCCCCGGCTGGGCCGGGGTGGGTTAAGGTTACCTGCCGGGATACAGGGGAAGGGATACCCCCTGCCGTTTTGCCGCACATATTTGAACCCTACTTTACCACCAAGGAGGAAGGCACAGGCCTCGGCCTGGCCATCAGCCAGCGCATCGTGGCGTTGCACGGGGGCCGGCTGGAGGTAGATACGGCTCCCGGCCTGGGAACTACCTTCTCCGTTTGGTTGCCGGTGAAGCGAACTAATTAGGCCCGGGACGAACTTTAGGCCTGGATGTTACCCAGTACTTATGGTATAATACCTGGAAGATGTACACTGCCTGAGGAGGAGTACGGAAATGGAGGGCAATTCCTACCACTTCTATGAGCTCGAAAGGGTGGTGAAGGGGGTTTTACGCCAGGGCCTGAAGGAGCTTTACGACCTCAACCTGGCCGAGGGGGAGATTACCCTCGAGACCCCGCCCCAGCCCGAGTTCGGCGATCTGTCCACACCCTTGCCCCTGCGCCTGGCCAAGGTGCTCCGCCGGCCTCCCCTCGAAATTGCCGGGCAGCTTCGGGATTTCCTTTCCGGCCGGGAGCTACCTTATCTTCGCGAATTTACCGTAACCGCCCCCGGTTACGTTAACCTGTGGCTGGATATACAGGCCCTTACCCGATCGGTGTTCGATGAGATCGCTGTGGAAAAAGACAAATACGGCGAGGTTAAGGTCGGGAAGGGAAAGAAGGTAGTCATCGAGCACACCAACATCAATCCCAACAAGGCAGCCCACATCGGTCACCTCCGCAACAGCTGTCTGGGGGACACGCTTGCCCGGCTCAAGCGGCGGGCCGGGTACGAGGTGGAGGTACAGAACTACATCGACGACACAGGTGTGGCCGTGGCCGATATTGTGGTGGGCCTGCAGGAGCTTAAGCGTGAGCCGGCCCCGAACGAGCGTTTCGACTACTTCTGCTGGGATCTTTATACGGAAGTGAACCAGAAGTACGAAGAGGATGCCAGCCTCAAAGAAAAGCAGCGCGAGGTGCTGCGCCTGATCGAAGAAGGCAACAACCCCACGGCTGAGCTGGCTAAGGATGTGGCCCGCCGCATTGTGGAATGCCACCTGAATACCATGTGGCGCTTAGGTATCTACTACAACCTTCTTACCTGGGAAAGCGATATCATCCGCCTGGGATTCTGGCGCCATGCCTTCGAACTCCTTAAAGAAAAAGGGCACCTGGTGCACGAAGAAGAGGGAGAAAATGCCGGCTGTTGGGTGGTGAAGCTGGGCGACGTTCCTGAATTCCAGAACCTAGAAAACCCGGACAAGGTTTTGGTGCGCTCCAACGGCACGGCCACGTACACGGCCAAGGATATCGCCTACCAGCTGTGGAAGTTCGGCGTGCTGGGAAAGGACTTCTTCTACGATCGTTACTGCCTGCAGCCCAACGGTACGGTTCTCTGGACATCCACCAGCGAGGGCACCAAGATGGACCGCTTCGGGCGGGCGCAGCAGGTGATTAACGTCATCGACCTCAGGCAGAAGTACTTGCAGGACGTACTGCGTTTCTCGCTAATCAAGCTGGGCTTTGAGGAGCAAGGGAAGAACTCCATTCACTTCGGGTACGAAGTGGTGGCGCTTTCACCGGCTACGGCGCGCGAACTGGGGGTACCGGTGGAGGACGAAGGCGAAAAAGGCATGTACGCCATGTCCGGGCGCAAGGGAATCGGCGTCAAAGCCGATGACTTGGTGGAGCGGGTCATCGAGCGGGCCACGGAGGAAGTGGCCAAGCGCCACCCCGAGATGTCGCCGGAAGAACACAAAAAGCTGGGCCAAGACATCGCCGTAGGCGCCGTGCGGTACTACATGGAGCGCTTTAATATCTCCAACGTGCTGGTCTTCGACTTCAACGAGGCGCTCAACCTGCAGGGGAATACCGGCCCCTACCTGCAGTACGCTTATGCCCGGGCGGCGAACATTCTCGGTCGTGTAGATCGCGAAGTTCTGGAAGATATTGACCTCCGAACGGTATCCGTGCCGTCGGACATTACGGCAGAGGAAAAGAAGCTTATCCGGGCGATTGCCGAGCTGCCGGCAGCTACGGAACGGGCTGCAGAGAATCTGGCGCCTTCGGCCTTCGCCGAGTACGCCTATAATTTAGCCACGAGCTTCATGAATTTCTACGAGACGTCACCCGTGCTGTCGGCGCCGCCGGCCCGCATGCGTTTTCGCGTGGCCTTGGTGATGAGTTTTAAACAGGCCATGGCTAATGCCCTGGCAACGCTGGGCATCCCCGCGTTACCCCGTATGTAAAGGCGTGCAGCGAAGAAAGGCAGGGTAAGGTGCAGACCTGGGCAGGTTAGAGGTGATTTCGCCCCACGTTTGGGGGTGAAAAAGTGGGGGGCAGAAACCGGAGCCTGGCCGTTTATCGCTGGATGGTAATTTCTTTGGGCGCCTGTTTCCTGGCGCTGACGGGCGGCAGCCTGGGGCAGGGGCCGGGCAGCCTTTTTTTGCTTTTTTGCGCCCTGGCGGCGGGAACCGAGCTCACCCGCGTGTCCGGTGGGGTAACTTCTTTCAGCCTGAGCACGGGCGTGGTTTTAGCCGCCCTCCTTACGCTAGGAGTGCCGGCGGCGCTGTGGGTGGCAGCTGCGGGTTATGTGCTGAGCGACCTGTGTGCTCGGCGGTTCACGCAAGCCAGCTTATTTAATGCTGCGCAGGCCGTGCTGACCACGCTGGCCGCGGCGGTACCTTACCATTTCTTTGGGGGTACGGTCGGCGGGAGTTCGTTGGCCTTCCTTCTGCCGCAAGGAGCTTTTCTCATCAGCTACTTTCTTGCCAATCACGTGCTTGTGGGGTTAGACCTCGTCCTGGAGCAAGGGATGGGGGCGCTGAGCGAAAACAAGCTTTTCATCGGCTGGGACTTTCTCGGGACGGCCCTGGCGCTCCCCAGCGGTGTTTTCTTGGCCCAGGTGTACCAGTTTATGGGTTTTACTGTGCTGGTTCTGGCTGCCGTTCCCCTTCTCGCCCTGAGCTACATCTGGCAGCTCTATGCCCGGGTGTGGGCGGCCAACCAGGAGATTTTGGCCCTGTACGCGGCCACGAGCAACCTCGGAACCAGCATTGAGCTCGATGCCACGCTGAAAGAAATTTTGACGCAGGCGCGGCGGTTGGTTAAATACGACCAGGGCCTTGTTTATCTTATCGACGAAGAGAATTTAGTGCCGGCCGCCAGCGAAGGCCCGGTGCCGGAAACCGTGCGCTATCGCCCCGTGCCTTTGGGCCAGGGCGCCGTGGGGAGGGCGGCCGTAACGCGGCGCCCGGAGATACTAAGCGGCAGCTTACGCGATGAGGAAGGCCTGGAAAGCGGTAGCCAGCTGATCTTACCGCTCCTCGCGGGAGAGCGGCTGGTGGGTGTGCTGGCCCTCAAGCGTTCCCGGCCGGAATTTACCGCGCATGAGCTCCAGTTTCTCGCCATCTTGAGCGGACAGGCGGCCACCGCCCTGGAAAACGCCCGCCTTTACAATGAAGTTGCGGCCCTGGCGCGGCTGGATGCCCTGACGGGAATCTACAATCGGCGGGCTTTGGTCGAGGCCTTAACTTCAGAGGTGGCCCGGTCCAAGCGTTACGGTCTGAAGCTGGCCGTGTTGATGGTGGACTTGGACAATTTCAAGAGCGTCAACGACGCGTGTGGCCACTTGGCGGGGGATGCTCTCCTCAAGAAAATTGCCGCGCGCATCGCTTCCAGCGTGCGGAGCGTGGATGTGGTAGGGCGGTACGGGGGCGACGAGATTGCCGTGCTGCTGCCCGAGGCGGGGCCGCTCGAGGCGTACCAGGTTGCAGAACGGATACGCCAGGCTGTCCGCGAGCTTGCCCGGGAGGAATACTGCCGGGTGACGACCAGCATCGGCATTGCCAGTTTTCCGCAGCACGGCGAGGATGCCGAATCCCTCCTCGCGGCGGCCGATCGCGCCATGTACTATGCCAAGCGGCAGGGCGGGGACCGCGTTCTTACCTATGCCCAGCTGCCCCCGGCGGTGGGGGCGGAAAGAGAGGAAGGCCGGCCGGTCACATGAGGGCCGTAAGTCGTAATGGGCGAGAAGAACCGGGCTGGATGAAGTGGGGCCGGGCCCTCCTCGACCTTATTTTCCCGCCCGCGCCCAGGTGTGTAGGGTGTGGGAGGCTTCTGTCCGCCGGGGAAGAGCTACTTTGCCGGCAATGTCGGGCGGCCGTCGCCCTCGTTACCGAACCTACGTGCGAGCGCTGCGGGCGGCCGCTGACCCATCCCGGGCTCTGTGTGCACTGCCGAAAGGAGGGGCGGGCGTTCGTGCGCGCCTGGCCGGCCGCCGTTTATCGCGAGCCGCTGCGGGAGATTTTGCATTCTTTTAAGTATGACCGTGAAACGCGCCTGGCGCCGTTTCTGGCTGCTCTGGTGGTCGCCCGCTTGAAGACGGCGAGTGGAGTGCCGGCGGCGCCGCTCGTCGTGCCGGTACCGCTCGATCCAAGGCGTCTTAGCGAGCGCGGGTTTAATCAGGCAGAGCTTTTGGCGCGGGAGGTGGCCCATGCCCTGGGCTGGCCGCTGGCCATCGGGCTGCTCAGGCGCACGCGTGCAACGCGCCCGCAGTCGGAGCTCACAGCCGAGGAGCGGCGGGAAAACGTTGCCGGTGCCTTCCAGGCGAGGGCGGAGGCGGCGGGTAAAATAATCGTTCTTATTGACGATATATTTACTACAGGGGCTACGGCCGATTCGGCGAGCGCCGCACTTTTGGCGGCGGGGGCCCGGCAGGTGTACGTGGCCACGGTAGCTGTAGCCTCCGGCCATCCCCGGCCTCAGCGGTAGGGCGTGGATGGGAGAGTTTGTGACTGAGCGAGAAGGTTTAGGATCAACATTGGGGGGCGGGAGCATGGAGGTCCGCAATTGTCCGCGCTGCGGCAAGGTGTTTGTCTATACCGGCTTCAACCTTTGCCCGGCGTGTCGGCGGGAAGAGGAAGAGCTCTTTGAGCGCGTAGAGGCCTTTTTGCGTTCTCACCCGGGGGCCAACTTGGAAGAAGTAGCTGAGGGCACGGGTATTGCCAAGGAAATAATCTTGGATTTCATCAGGAGCGGGCGCCTGGTTACTACGCTGAAAGCAGACGGGCTCCTGCGCTGCGAAATCTGCGGCCGGCCCATCGACCAGGGGCGCATCTGTAAAGAATGTGCCGGCCAGCTCAAACGGGGCCTGGTAAAGGAAAAAACCCCCCAAGCGCCGCCTGAACGGAAGGAAGGGGCTACCTGGCGGGAACACCGGCTTCACATTGCCGACCTCCTTAAAGAAAAGGCCGGCGAGGCAGACAGGCGACGGTCGGAAAAGAAATAGGCATACACGGGCCGGGGAGTAAGCGCGCCGATAAAGGCGTAGAAGAAGGCATCTTGGGGATCAAGTTTCGCGGCTTTCTGCCGATAAAGATAGTAAGTGGCGATCGGCATTATGCCAAAGGGGGCTAGAAGATGACCATAACTTCTCCCGGGCTAAACGGGGTACTGCAGGCCTATACAAGCCAAAAAGTTACAGCTTGTGAGAACCGGCACACCGCCCGGACGAAGGTCACGAGCGGCGACCAGGTCATCCTGTCCCAACAGGCCCGCTACCTGAGCCGTGCCCGCGAAATTGTGGCCCAAAGCTCTCCGGTTCGGAGCGAAAAAGTGAAACGCCTGGCTGAAGCCATAGCTGCCGGAACGTATCAGGTCGACCCGGAGGCCGTGGCGGAGAAGATTCTGGCCGCGCCCCGGCTCTTTGACCGGGAGGCGTAAAGATGAGCACCTCGGCCCTGGCCGAACTAACCCGCCTGCTCGAGGAGCAGGTACGGATATACCGCGCGTTAAATGAGCTGGCCGAACGTAAGGAACAGGCCCTGCGCCTGGCCGAGGTGGAGACTCTGGACCAGCTCCTCAAGGTGGAACAGGCCCTGGTTTTCGAGGGTGGGGAGCTGGAGAGGCGGCGCTTCGAGGCGCAGAAAAAATTGGCCGCTGCCTGGGGCGTGCCGGTGGAAGAAGTAGTTCTTTCCGCCGTTACTGCACGGGCCGATGAAGTCACCGCCGCCCGCTGCCGTGCGGCCGGAGAAGAGTTGAGTGCGCTGCTCAGCAGCCTCAAGGAGCGGAACGCCCGCTGCGCCAGCATCATCGCCGGCGCGCTTGAACTCGTCAAGAAGACCCTGGAGCGAACGGCGGGCGGTCTAACCCTGGTAGACCGCCGGGTTTGAGGAGGATTAAGGGTGAGCACGTTCTTCGGAATTGAGATCGGGCGCCGCGCGCTTATGGCGCAGCAGCGGGCGCTGGAGACCACGAGCCACAACGTGGCCAACGCCAACACCAAGGGCTACTCCCGGCAGGAGGCGGTTCTCGCCACCACTTCGCCTTTTTCCTATCCGGGTATGGGTGCCGGACAGATGGGCACGGGCGTAGCCGTGCAGCGCTTGCGCCGGATTAGAGAAAGTTTTCTCGACGCCCAATTCCGAAACGAGACCAAAGCCCTAGGGCGCTGGGAAGTGCGGCGCGATACGCTGGAGAAGCTGGAGGCTATTTTGAACGAGCCGGGGGAAAACGGGCTGAGCAAAATTATGGACCGCTTCTTCGCCGCCTGGCAGGAGCTGGCCAAGAACCCGGAGGGCGAGGCAGCCCGCTCTGTAGTGCGGCAGGAAGGCATTGCGCTGGCCGAAGCCTTCAATCACCTGGCCGCCCAGCTGAACGATCTCTCCGCCGACCTTACAACCTCCGTCGGCGTTCGGGTAAACGAGGTGAACTCCCTCGCCCGCCAGATTAGAGACCTCAACGCCCAGATCGTCAAGGCCGAGTCGGGCAATATGGCCGCCAACGACCTGCGCGACCGGCGGGACCTCCTCCTCGACGAGCTGGCCAAAGTGGTGCCGATTCAGGTGGAGGAGGACAAGTACGGCGCCGTCACCATAGTGGTGCGCGATCACACGCTCCTCAGCGGGCAACAGGTGAACGAGCTGAATTTCAATCCCAGCACGGGTGCGGTGACCTGGGCGGACGGCGCGCCGTACGTGACGGGCAGCAACCTGTACGGCAGCCTGGAGGGGCTGCTGGAAGCGCGGGACGGACTGCTTAGGGAGTATAGGAGCCGGCTAGACGAGCTGGTGCAGAATATAGCTGAGGCGGTTAACCGGCAGCACCGCGCGGGGGCAGGATTAGATGGCAGTACCGGCCTAGATTTCTTTTCCTTCGACCAGCAGCGCCCGTCCGTGACCATCAAGGTGAACGACGCTATTTTAAGCGACACCAAAAAAATCGCTGCGGCAGCTCCAGCAATAGATCCTGTAACAGGCAACCCGGTTCCGCCTCCGCCCGGCGATGGCTCCAACGCCCTCCTCATTGCCCAGCTTAAGAACGGCTGGGACAGCAACGGTGATGGCAAGATTGACGTTGTGTTCTCCGACCAGTACAACTCTTGGGTGGCCGATCTTGGGGTGCGCGGGCAGGAGGCCGCGCGCATGGTGGACAACCAGGAGCTCCTCACCTCGCAGCTCGACAGCCGGCGGCAGGCCGTGTCCGGTGTGTCCCTCGACGAGGAGCTGACCAACATGGTCCGCTTCCAGCAGGCCTACAACGCTGCAGCGCGCCTCATCACGGCCGTCGACGAGATGCTCGATGCCTTGATCAACCGCACCGGGCTCGTAGGGAGGTAACCTAAATGCGCGTAACCAGCGGTATGCTTACCGCCACCTTCATGCGGGACCTCAATAACAACCTGCGCAGTTTGGCCAAGTACCAGCACCAGCTCGCCAGCGGGAAACGCGTGAGCCGCCCTTCCGACGACCCGGTAGCCATCGTCCATAGCCTGCGCCTGCGCTCCGACCTGGGCGACATCGAACAGTTCGCCAAAAACGTCGACCATGCCCTCTCCTGGCTCAACCTTACCGACACCGCCTTGAGCCAGGCCGGGGACATCCTGCAGCGCGCCCGGGAGCTGGCCGTCTACGGCGCCAACGGCACCCTGCCCCAGGAATCGAGGAATGCCCTGGCGGAAGAGGTGCGGCAGCTGTTCGACCAGCTGGTGCAGGTCGGCAACACTACCTACGCCGGGCAGTACATCTTTGCCGGGACGGAAACCAAGACGGCTCCTTTTAAGCCCGACGGTACGTTTATAGGTAATGCCGGGGCGAAAGAGACGGAAATCGGCACCAACCAGAAGCTCCAGTACAATCTGACCGGCGACGCGGTCTTCAAGCAGCCCGACGCCTTCCAGGCCTTGACAGACCTGATCACCCACCTGGAAACCGGCGCCACCGACCAGATCTCGAGCGCCGACATTGCCGCCATCGATCAGGCCATCGATCATCTCTTGGCCGTGCGCGCCGAGGTGGGTGCCCGGGTCAACCGCCTGGAGATGACCAAGTCCCGCCTTGACGATGCCAACATTAACTTCACCGATCTTCTGGCCAAGGTTGAGGACGTGGACGTCGCCCAGACCATCATGGAACTAAAGAACCAGGAGAACGTCTACCGCGCCGCCCTGGCCACCGGCGCCCGGATCATCCAGCCCACCCTGGTCGACTTCCTCCGTTAGAGGAGGGCGCCTTTCTGAAGCCTGCCGGCGGCCGGCCGAGGAGGTTCGCCAGTGCTCAAAGTAACCCTTACCATCCGCACCCAGCCGGCTCTCATCGGCGTAGAAAGTAAAAAGGCGCGGGCACCCGTGGCAGGCGGGCTCGCGCCTTTTCTGGTGGCAATTTCCCATCCCCGGCTCACGCTGCAAAGTGAAGAGGCGCGCCTCGTCTTGGACGCCCGTGCGGCCCGCACCTACGCCGGGCTGGCCGGTTACCGGGAGCTTACCCGGCTGGCGGCCCAGCAAAGCTACGAGGACGTTCTTGCCGCCATCGAGGAGACGGCGGCAGAGGGCGACCGGCTGGCTGCCTTTTGGGTGCCGGGGAACAGCATACCGGACGTGGCTGCCGAGAAGCCCTACCCGCGACCTCCTTTTAGCTACGGTGTCCCGCCGGTGCACCCGGTGCGCGTTACGGTGATCCCGGGCGGCGTGCGGGCCGAGTTTACGCCCGGTCGGGTGAGGGCCGAGCTCGGGGAGAAGCCCCCCGGCAGCCCTTACGAACCGGGTATGATTAGGGTTTACCTGCGGCAGTACCCGAAAATAGAAATTGAAGCGCAGGTCTTGGACGAGCGTGCCTAGTCAGTCATTCCTCTTTACCTTCCTGGGTGAGCCTGTTCAGGTGCTCCTGGACGGCTTTTTCCTCGGCCCGGAGCGCTGCGAGGTACTCCTTAAGGCGGGCTACGCGTTCTTCTTTAGTGGGAAAAGGGCGGTAGAAATGGCGGGTGAAACCGTGGTGGCAGCCGCAGCCGTACGGACCGTAGCCGAAACCAAAGCCGTGATGAGGAAACATCAAGTTTCACCTCCTTTCCTGGCAAACACTTCCTGGTAGCGCTGCAAAAACTTTTCCAGGTTATTTTTTTGTTGGGCAAGGCTTCTGGCCCAGGCGTGGAGGAGTTCTTCCCCTTCTTCGGTTACCCGGTATTCTTTTCGGGCCGGGCCGGGCCCACCCGTCTCCCAAGTAGACACGACATAGCCTTCTTCCTCGAGGCGCCTTAGGGTGCGGTAAATACCTCCGGGGTCCGCTTCGGCCAGGCCGAAATCTGCCAGCCGGTCCAAGAGCTCGTAGCCGTGGGCCGGCTTTTCTAACAGGAGAAGGAGTAAACAGGGCTGTATGAACCCTTCCCGCCGGGCGGCCGGACCCGGGCCCCGGCAACCGCACCCCTCGTGGTGGTAAGGACCGCGATGAATTCCGCACATATGTGACCCTTCTTTCTAATATGGCATCCTTATTTAGCCGAGGCCGCTAATGGCTCATACCACTGTTATTAACCTTATTTCCGCCCGGTGTCCGCACGCACTTTTCGGCGGGCGGAAGGACGCGGTTTATCACCGTTGCCACAACAAAGATTACAAATACGTTGGTTACCCAGCGGGTCAGCGAAAAACGCGCGCCGAGGGCGCTGGTTTCGAAGATGGCCATGGGTATCTTCAGGGTGGACCAGGCGCCGAGAAATACCATAATATTAAAGTAGCTCGCGCCTTTACGGTGCATCGTCTCTGCCACGGGGAAGGCACCGTAGAGGGGGCCGGCGGCGGCTGCACCCAAGAAGATGCATAATAGCGCGCCGAGGATGCCCGAGCCCGGGCCCAAGCACCGCATTACTGTCTGCCGGGGCACCCAGACATCAAGCAGGCCTAAGATCAGGAATACCGGCGGTAGTACGCTTAGCATCTCAGCAAAGTTGTTCCAGGTATTCCGGATCAGGGCAGGGCCGAAATGGGGAAAGAGCAGAGCCAAAAGCGAGAAGATAAAGCGCCAGCGTAAACACCAAAGGAGCTCTCCTCAAATACGCTCACTTTTCAAGTCGGTAACTGGTTGGATCATGTAACGCTAAGATGCAGAGGATGGAAGGCGGCTTTGTTGGCATTTTGCCCATATATGACACAATCATATATCTGCAAACATTATATAACCGGCAATGCTCTTTGTCAACAGCGAGCGTCGGGTATTGTCAGGGCCCTTTGGCTATCTTAGGGACCGGGCTACCTTAAGAGCCTCGCCAGGGCTGATGTTGCCCTGCAGCCGGAACTCGATGTCATCGGCGAACCAGAGGAGGGTGACCTCGTCGCGTTTGGTGAGCGGGTTTTGCTGGACGACCAGAGCACCTTTGGCGCTGCCGATGCTTACCTTTTGCACCCTGGCGTTACGGAAAAAGGAGCTCGCGGCAAAATCGCGGGGGGCGTAGTTCTGGCTAAGGACAAGCTGGCTGTCTTCGCCCCGGAAGTACTGGTTTACTTGTGCCGGAAGCAAGGTCACGATATCCCGGGCCAGGCCACGCGGGAGGTAGCTCGGCTCCTTAAAGGCAAAGCCCGCCTCTTTACGGGCCTCGTCTAAGGTAACTACTCTTTCGCCGGTAGCGAGCGGCCAGTCGGGAGGCGGTGTGGGCGCGCCGGACGGCGGCGGCGTCACGTTGGCCATGGAGATGTGTACGTCCTGCGGAGGGGTTCCCCCTTGAAGGATGCCCACCACCAGAGAGAAGACTCGGCGCCCGAAAGCGCCGGCGTTGGCGGAATAACCCAAAGCTACCGCCGCGAGGACTGCGGCCACGAGAATTACGGCCGCCAGGGGAGGGACGCGGCGAAGACGGGCCAGCCAAGCTTGGCGCTCGGGTTTTGGGCTCAAAGAGGCGGTGAGGCGTGCCCAGGCCTCATCGGCCGGGGGCACTGCCACCCGCGCTGCTTCCTCGTGCAGGGCTTCCTTTAAGAGGTTTTCAATTTCTTTTCCTTCGCTTGAGGTCATTTACCAACACCTCTTTGCTCGAGCGAGGCGGGGTCAAGCGCCCGCTTGGGGCGATTCTTTACATAAGGTTCCAGCCGTTTTCCCAGGGTGAGGAGGGCACGGTGGGTGCTCGACTTGACCGTCCCCACGGAAACCTGGAGGAGTGCGGCAATTTCCGCGTCCTTCAAGCCGTGGTAAAACTTGAGGACCACTACGAGCTGCTGCTTCGGGGGCAGGGCGGCGATTACCCGGCGCACCTCGGCTCTAAGTTCGCTGCGCTCGAGCTCTTCCTCGGGCAGGGGAAACGTCGCGGGATAAGGTCTTTCATCGCCGGGCTCTTCTTCCAGTTCATCTGAGAAAACGAGCCGTTTTTCGCGCCGCAGCAGGTCGATGGCCGTGCGGACCACAATGGACTTAAGCCAGGCGCCGAACTTTCTCGGTTGGGCCAGTGTTTCCAAGTGGGTGAAGGCCTTGAGGAAGGCCTCCTGAGTAACATCTTCGGCTTGGTGATGATTGCGGGTGATCATGAACGCGCTGCGGTAAGCATCTTCATAAAATAGTTCGAAAAGCACCCGCAGGGCAGGGGCGTTTTTTCCGGGGGACGTGCTCTCTGCCATTTGCTTCCCTCACCCTTAAGACGCAGAATGTAAGGCACCCGTTCCGCTTTTCCGGCCGCAGCCGTACTTTTCGCGCTATTTTACTTCGTTTTCTTACTACTAAATACCTGCTAAACGAAGCGTTGCCAATCTAGGCGGGAAGCGAGACACCTGGTTGGTAATCCGCCTCCTTACGGGGAAGACTAACCCCAAAGGAGGTGAGAGAAGTGCCGGCAAATACTGACCAGGCGCGCCAAACCATCAGCCAAATGCGCCAGATTATCGGACAGCTCCAGCGCGGCGAGGCCGCCAACGTCCGGGCGGCCCAGGAGCTCGCCCAGGACGAGAAAGGGAACCAGCAGCTCCTGGCGAGTGCCCGTTCGCCCAACTACAAAGCTACTGCCGCCAAAGAAGCCCACGCCGCCAACCGGCTGAATCAATTTGCCAGCGCCGAAAACAGCGCCGTTTCCCAGCTAAAGCAGCTGGATCAACTCCTGACCACGCTGGAGAACCAGCTCAGCTGAGCGAATTGCTGGTCCTAAAAAAAAAAAGAACTCGGGGCCGCGCCGCCGCCCCGAGTTTTTAGTTTTGGGCGCTAAACCAGGAGATTTAGTAACGAAGGAGGCTTATTACTTATCGGTGAGCTTGGGCTTACGCGCGCGCACAAATGCGCTCACCAACGAGCCGGCATAGGGGGCCAGCGCTTCTTGCAGCTCGGGAGCCTGGCTCAGCTTGAGGAGCTCATCTTTATCCAGAACGTGTGTTATCTCAATCTCCACGTCCGTAAATCCTGCCTCTTCCAGCAGGTGTCGGCATTCGGCTTCGGTGAGGGCACCGGCCACACAGCTGGTCCAAAGCTCAAGATGCCGGCGGAGGGAAGCAGGCACCTCACTCAACCACATCATATCGGCGAAGGCCAGGCGGCCACCGGGCTTGAGCACGCGGTGGGCTTCAGTTAAGGCCGCAGCCTTATCCGGTGAGAGGTTGAGGACGCAGTTAGACATAACCACATCCACATGGTTGCTGGGAAGAGGAATGTGTTCCATTTCCCCTTTTAGAAACTCAACATTGGCCATGCCGCTGGCCCGCTGGTTCCGGCGCGCGAGCTCCAGCATTTCTTCGGTCATGTCCAGCCCGTATACCTTGCCGGCAGGACCGACCTTCTGAGCGGCCAGCAAAACGTCCAGGCCGGCACCACACCCTAAGTCGAGAACTACTTCGCCTGGCTGTAACCCGGCGAGTGCGGGTGGGTTACCGCAGCCTAGAGAGTAGCCGGAGACCCCGGCCGGGAGACTGGCGAAATCGGTAGTGGCACAAGAACTCGGGCAGCTGCAGCTTGAGGTGGAGGAACAGCAGCTCGCCGGTGAGCCGTGCAGCGCCTGCTGAGCCAGGCGGCCGTACCTTACGCGGACGGCAGCCTTAATTCGATCATTCACAGCACTCGCCTCCTTGTTGTGCCTGCTGGAGGGCACCGATGAGCAGCCGGAGGCTTTCGATTACGCGCTGGCGGTCGCCGGCCGGCAGTTTCTCGAGCGCCCTCCGCGCATAGGCGCTGAGTCCTGTGCTGATGCTTTGCACGCGTTCCCTTCCCGCTGGGGTGAGGGAAAGAAGGTAGCGGCGCCGATCCTCAGGGTCTACTTCCTTGGCCAACAAGCCCAGCCGCACCAGCCCATCGGCTACCCGGCTTATAGTGCTGAGGTCGAGGCCGAGGAGGGCGGCGACTTCGCTCTGCGAACAGCCCGGCGCGTTCGGGCCTGCAGGCTCCTGGGCGACGGCCAGGAGTAGTTGACACTGGGCCAGGGTCAGGCCGCAGCAGCCGCTTTCGCTTCTTTGCGCCAGCCGGGTAACGCGGCTGAGCTCGACGAGTAATTGGCCCATCTCAGCAGCCAAAGGTTCAAGGTCCATATCTCTCACCCGGGATCATTGTATCATACAAAGATTGTCTCTTGCAAGTATAGATAAGCCCCGTAACATTGACAGCAGATTCCAATACTGCTATGCTCGACTTAGGCTCGAAGGCGTTGTCCTTAGGCGAGAGGAAAGACCCTAAGGGGGTCACTCCGATGCAAGGTAATAGTAGAGATCTGGATGCCGTCCTCAAGCGTCTTACGGCAGAACTCCTCAAACTTGAGCCGGTGGCCATCTACCTTTTCGGGTCCCAGGCCACCGGAGGAGCTCGGCCGGACAGCGATATTGATTTGGCGGTGCTTCTGCCCGAAGGCAAAGAGCTGCCTGTGCTAGAACGCCTCGACCTCATTGACCGCTTACAAGGGATAGCCGAGCGGCGGGTGGACCTGGTGGTTGTTAATACCGCGCGCCTACCGCTGCAGTTTGAAATAATCCACACCGGCCGAGTTCTCTATGAGTCCAATTTTGATGCCCGCACGGATGCTGAGGACATGATCATCCGGGACTACCTGGATCTCGAGCCCATGTACGAGCAGAATTTCCGTGAGGTTATGGAGCTAAGCAAAGGAGGGATTGGCGGGTGTTCAATGAGCAGCTAGTGGCCGACCGCGCGCAGCTGATTCGGGCCTCAGTGACTCGCCTCAAAGGTCCGAAATGAGCTCGATGATCTGCTGCTTCTCCTCGAACGGCTGCTTGAGTACATTCGGCAGAAATCTGCCTCCGGCCAGTAAGAGGCGCCTGCTGCGGCCGGGTGGACGGTTTCCGCTGCAGCCGGGAGCCTGGCACATTTTGGAAAAAGCAGCCCGCAATTTTTACCCCGTCCATAGATGACGGGGTAAGTGTGCTAAGATAAAAGCAGGTTGGCTGTCAAGCCGAGAAGGAGGTGGGCGCTATGGCGAGAAGGCGAAGCGGTATCAGCGCCTTAAGAAGCGGCCTGTACGGCCTGGCGCGGCTCTTGGGTGATATACAGGCCGTGAGCAGGGGGCCGAAGGCTACGGCCAAGAGGGCGGCCCGACGGATAGCGGGGAAGGCCGTAAGCAGGATGCTGGGTAAGCTCTTTAGGTAGGAGAGCATCTTTGGCGGGAGCAAACACTATTTGCCCCTGCAGCGCTTACGAGCATTGCAGGGGCAGTAGCGTGGATAAACCTCCTAAAGCTTTTGCTTTCCAAACACTGCGCTGACGGGAAGCTAAAGACGGTAACTCGCACCTTCGAGGCTGGCGAAACCTGTAGAGGTTACCTACTAACTCGGGCAGTTACACGTCCTGGAAGGAAACAAACAAGAAAAGACTAAAACTGGACCTCTTGAAAACTTTTACGGGGACAGGCTCCCTTATAGCTTCTGGCGTGAAAGCGATCTATTTACTTACCGCCTTATTCTAAACTTATCCTCGCTTATGATTACCAATGCCTTTTTAATTTCAATCTTTTCAGAGTCCATCCGTTGCAGAAAACGTTCCATTGCTCTGTCTACTTTAGCCGGCACTGCTGGCTTTATGTGTATTACAATAATACCAGGACATTCGCCCGGAGGAAAAAGAAAAATATTAGCGAAATGCAGATCAAGAGAAATTAGAATTCTCCCCTCTCTTTTGGCAAGATCCATTATCTCTCGGTCGCCCATGCCAGCTAGTCTCAGTTCTTTAATATTAATAACATCCAGATTATGGGCACGAAGGATCTCCACCGTAGAAGGGAAAATATTCTCATCGGTCAAGAATTTAAGCATTACTGGCCGCCCCATACGATTCTTCGATTTCTCCTGTCCGGCACAGTTGAGCCGCATATCTGATACAGGCTTTAATATCTTCTGTGGTCAAATGCGGATAAAGTCTAAGAATATCTTCAAAGGAATATCCCTCAGATAGGAGATCGAGTATTAAATAAACAGCTATTCTGGTTCCCTTGATTACCGGTTTTCCACCCAAAATCTCGGGATTGCACACAATCCGGTCCACCGTCTAGGCCCCCTCCTATAAGTTTTCTTGTGGCTCCGGGAAGTAGGAAGGCCCAACTGCCGCTTTGACCCGGCTGGCGGTTAAGAAGGCAATTGCCTGCGGTCCTTCCAATTAGTGGCCAGCGCGGCCTTTCGAGTCACCTAATAGTATTGTAACACTCCCAGACCGCTCATAGCCATTCTTTTATATGTACCTTGGCCTTGGTCCAGGGTGGAGTACGGGCTTTACGGCATAGTTCGCCTGCCATTGCCCAGATTTTCTAAAACCCTGCTCTCCAGGAAAGACTAAGAGCCGAGAACGCTAAAAGGAGAAAAGATGCGGGTGAACGAAAACGTAACCGCCTTTATCGAGGTGCCGCGCGGGTCGCGGAACAAATATGAATACGATCACGCGTTAAAGGCCATCCGGTTAGACCGGATGCTCTTTACCGCCGTGCGCTATCCCGCCGATTACGGCTTCATTCCCGAGACCCTGGCCGAGGACGGGGACGAACTCGACATCCTCGTGCTGGTGGGCGAGGCTACCTTCCCCGGCTGCTTGGTGGAGGCTAGACCTGTCGCCATGCTCGATATGTGGGACGATAAAGGACACGACGAAAAGATCATCGCCGTGTCCGTGGGCGACCCTGAGTGGGGTCTGGTGACGAGTAGCGAGGACCTCCCGCCCAACTTGATTAAGGAAATAGCGCACTTTTTCGCGGTGTACAAAGAACTGGAAGGTAAGCGAACCGAAATCGGCCCCTGGCGCTCGGCGGAAGACGCTTGGAAAACCATCGCTGAAGCGCGAGAAAGATACGTGCGACAAAGCTGGCTTTAACTCTGGCACCGGGGACCTTAGCGGCGCTTGTCAAGGAAGGCGCCGCCTATTGGCATAAGGCCTGAAAAATAGGCCTTGCTGACCTGGCGTGAGAGGTCCAGCCTCCTTAGCTCCTCCGCCAGGACCAAGCGGAGACTGCTCAACTTTTCATTAAGAAGCGCGTTCTGGCTAATTGCCGCCTGAAGTTTCTCGCTTACCTCGCGGGCTAGGGCGGCAACCTCTTTTTCCGGGTGGTTGAGAAGGTCTGTGACCTGCAGCCCTGCGGGAAGCGGGCAGGTTTTGAACGCCTCAAACGCCCTGTTTCTCTGTTCGAGAAGCTCTCCCAAAAGGGGAAGCTGCCCGGCGCCGGCCGCCTCCAGGATCTCTTCGCCGAGCCTAAGGAACTCGCCCAGAAGCCGAAGCTCCTGGGCGAGGGACTGCTTCAAGTTTTCTTCCTCTTTCATATTCATGGCGATTATTCCTGAGGTGTTACCTGCTGCCTCCGCTCAGCATCGAGGCGAGGTAGGCAGCCTGGCTGTTCATCTGGGCAATGGCCTGTTCCAGGGCGGTAAACTGACGGTAGTATTGCTCGCGTTTTTCGTCCAGCCGGCGCTCGAGGTCGGCGGCACGGTCCGATAACTCGCGGATGCGCTGGCTGATGGAGCTGTTGTCCGCCAGGTCGCTGCTCGTGCCGGCTATAGCGGTAATGGTTTTGATGGCGTTGTTTACCGCGTTGTACAGCCGCACGGCCAGGCCGGAGTTGGGGTCGCTGGTATCGGTGAGAGAACCGGTGGCGTTTGGATTGGTAAAAAGCCGCATGACGGCCTCCGGGTCTGCCTCCACGGCCTGGCGAAGTTTACTCTCGTCTACTTTAAGCTGTCCCCGGCCCCACCAGTTCTCCGTGTTAATGCCGATGGCGGAAAGGCTGTTCAGCGTAACCTGTTTGCCGTCGATGGTTGAGATTGGCTGGCTTTCCACAATGGAGCTCGCGATGCTCCGTAAGGTAGAGATAATGTCGGCCAGGGTCGGGTCGTTAGAGAGCATACCGCTTCGGGCAAGCTTTTCCCACTTCTCAATTTGGTCCTGGGTCAAGGCTTTGCGCTGTTCATCCGTGAGAGGCGGATAGTCGCGGTTGCGTTTCTGGTAGTAAAGATCGGTCATGGTTTTAAGGGTGCTGTTATATGCATCGACCACGCCCTTTATCGCGGAGACGATGGCGTCAACGTCGTATCCAAGCGTGATGGTGACGCTTCCTTCGCCGCCGAACTGGAAGGTGGTACCGTTTATCGTATAGGAGTTCGTGTGGCTGGTGGTTTCGAAACCGTTGATATTGAAGACAGCGTCTTGGCCGGTAGGAGTAGGATACGTAGGGTAGGTAGGGAGTTTGAGTGTGTCGGTGAGAAAGGTACCTGACACGTCTTCAAGCATAATCTTTGCAGTAGATCCAGTGGTAGTGGTAGAAAGAAATACCTTGCCACTTTGCGCATCGTAAGCCATGGTGACGCCGGCAGCCTTGTCGGCGTTGACCTCAGCAATTACCTGATTCAGAGAAGTAGTGTCCGGATCTACGGTGAATGGCTGGCCATTAATTTCGAATTCGATAGTTGTGTTCGCCAAGTTTGTCCAGTACGAAGCTAGCGGCTTATTTGGATCGAAACTGTTAACATCGGTAACGATTTGGTCTGAACTGTAAGCAGTGGCGGGGCGGGCTAGCTGGCTCACCGTTATATAGTACGTTCCCACGCTGGCCGTAGCCGTTGCCGTGGCCGTGACGACGGCCGTATTGGTAGAGGTTGTTTTCTTGACCAGATAAGTTGACTGAAGCTTGGCCGAAAAGAGCTTGTCCCTGAGCTCGCTGAGGGCACTATTTACCGTCCGGTAATCTTCCTGCTTCCATTCCCAGATCTGCTTTTCCTGAAGCAGCCGGTCGAGGGGAATTCTCTCCGCCTGCATCAAGGAGTTGACTATGCTCTCCGTATCGAGCCCGCTGGCCAGGCCGCTGATGCGGCTGTAATCTACGTAACTATAATTTGTGCTTGGCACGCCGCTTAAGCTGCCGATGTAAGCCAATCTGACTACCCCCTTTTTCCTTGCGGGCGGGCAGTGAACGAACGGTTTAACCAGTATATTTATCGGCCGGAAGAAGGAAAAAGCTTAGTTGATCGGCCAGCGAGCCCCCTCTTTCGCAGTGTTCCGGTGGGGCATTGGGCCATGGAATTCATTGCTCCTTTGGTAAAACAGAGGCTTTTCAAAGGATATGTAGACGCCTATTGTATTGTAAAAGCGAACGCTTAACTGCTATAATAGCAGTGAAAGCAAAGGAAGGGGTCGCATTTAAATGTTTACCGTAGGAGTTACTGAAATTCGTCAGAATGCCAGTGCAGTCATAAAACGAGTGTTAGAAACGCGCATGCCGGCCGTAGTTATGCAAAGATCTAAGCCGGTGGCTTATGTGATTGATGCCTTAAGTTATGAAAGTATGCTGGAAAAGCTCGAAAAGGCTGAGTTACTGATGCGTGTGGCAGAGACTAAGGAAGCTTTACGAAGGGCTGCCAGATTAAGAGAGACAATGGGGAAAAGGGAAAGCCAGAGAGATTCGGTGGAAACCATCCGTGAGTTAAGGGAGCGCGGGAAGCATTGAGCGGCTGCATTTGTCTGGATAGTAGCGTGCTGATCAAAATTCTTGTCTCTGAAGAAGGCAGCGAAGCCGCGGCAAGGCTGTTGGAAACGGCGGTTGATTACGGGTTGGAAGTCGTCCTACCTTCTTTTGCTTGGGTTGAAGTAGGTAGCGTGTTGCGGCAAAAGATCAAAAATGAAGCAATATCCACTGCGGAAGCAGAAGAAGCTTGGGAGATTTTTCAAAGCCTGAGGCTCATCACCTACCTTGAGACCGCTGAGATACGGCAATTGGCCTGGAAAATTTTTGCCGAATATGACTTGCCCACATTTTATGACGCGGCCTACCTGGCCGTGACGGAAATTGCCTCCAAAGGTTCTAAAACAAAATGCGAGTTCTGGACTGCGGATAAGAAACTTTTTAATGCCGTAAAGGCGAGTAAGAATTACGTAAGGCTTTTGGGACAAGATGAAATTGACTTTGAAAAGCCTCTGAAATCAACTACTCACACATAAAACCAACGGCCTTGCAATTAGAACCAAAGAAAATCCAGGCAATTCCCAGGTGCCTGGCACCAAAGGCCCAAAAAGAACTGAGAATAGGCGGCAGCTGGCGCAGGAAATCTATATGGAACTCCTTACTCTGCCTGCAGATGCCGATCGACGTCATAGTGGAAACACCAGTGGATGTCTTCAAACACAGCAACAATCCTGCGTACATTTATTCGGAAGCCTTGAAGGGGCGGACAGTCTATGAACGAGCGTCACGATGAAGCTTGGCACCTGGCTCAACTGGGCCAAAAGCAGCCACTCTATCAGTTTATGCCCTAACCACTCGTTACCCTGGGAACTGGGAACCAGTCACAAGATAGGACTGGGAACAAGCGGTTACCGTAGCCGAAGAAACTGTGAGCTGGGTGGAACGAGAAATGAAGAGAAGACAGAACCCCCGGTAATTTCCAGCGCTGAGTTGCCAGACAATTACCTTTGTTGGATGAAGGTGGGTAGTAACAATAGTGATAATCAGCGCCAGCCGAAGAACTGATATCCCGGCTTTCTATGCTGACTGGTTCCTTAATAGAATCAAAGAACAGTTCTTCATAAGGGTGAACCCCTTTAATCGAAGGCAAACTGTAGTTAGTCTAAAGCCGTCCGACGTAGACTTCATCGTCTTTTGGACCAAGAACCCGGCACCGCTTATGAAACACCTAAAAGTGCTGGATGACGGCGGCTATCACTACTACTTTCAGTACACTCTGAACGATTATCCTCCTGCTTTTGAACCAAGGGTGCCGCCCCTATCGGTGCGGGTTGATACATTCAAAAAACTAAGTTCCATGATTGGAGCCAATAGGGTTATCTGGCGTTATGATCCTATTATTCTAAGCAACGTAACGCCGATCGGCTACCATATAGAACGGTTCTCATACTTGGCCGCCGAACTCGCTAGTTATACGGAGAGAGTAGTGATAAGTTTCTTGGATATATACAGGAAGGTTATTCCCAAGCTGAAACATCTGAAGAACCAACACGGAATAAATGTGCAGGACATAACACGGGAAGAAAACAGGGGAATGCTCCGCGAGCTTGTCCAAGGTATCGAAAGCATAGCCAGAAACAAGCGACTGGCCGTGTATGCGTGCTCGGAGAAGATTGACCTCGATCAGTTCGGCATTCGCCGCGGTGCCTGCATTGACGTTGCCCTGGCCAACAAGGTGTTCGGCTTGTCCCTATCAGTTCCAAATGACAAGGGACAACGGCAGGAGTGTTTATGCGCCGAGTCCGTCGATATGGGCATGTATAACACCTGCAAGTTTGCCTGTACCTATTGCTATGCGAATCAGTCCCTGAGCGCCGTTACGAAGAACGCTGCCCGGCACAAAGTCAGTAGCCCTGTGCTCGTGGGAGAGCCTTCGGCAGAAATACTACCGCAACCACAAACGCTTTCTCTGTTCAAGTAGTGCTTTCATCGAGTGTCCCACCTGAACCGCACCTTGTGGAAGGTGCACGACCGGCGCTGGGAATCTCCCGCCTTAATTTCAACCGGAGTAACGCGCTCTGTCGGCCAAGCCATAGATTCCAGGATAACCAATAGCGTTCGCACCTGGTCGTCATTTAACCGCTTGATAAGGGCCTTGGCATAGTCTCGTGGTTCGCACGGCAAAGCCACTACCATCACCCCGAGGACCATTATACCCGCTTGCTGCCGGTTTTACCACCTAATTATTGCCGGCATGACGGAACCTTTCCGTGGAGGTTACTATTGCCACGAATTGGAAGGTGCCCGGCACCGGAAAGCTAAGCAAAATGCACTCTTGTTTTCGTAACCATTGCAGTAGCTCTCGTCGCTTTATATGTTGACAACTAGCTCTTCCCGGACAGTTTCGCTGGAGTCGCTAGGTGGGGCAATAGTATCCCGATTCGCCTGGATGATTAGGGCTACCGCTTCCCTCAGGTTTTCTCGGGCTTCTTCAAGCGTTTTCCCCTGTGTATTGGCACCGGGTAATTCCTCCACGTACCCAACCCACCAGTTTCCTCGCTTTTGAAAGACAGCCGTGAATCTGGCCAAAATACGTCCCTCCTTTAGCAACTTGTTCTTCCTCTTATTTGCTCGTCCCTTTACAAAGCCCAAGTCTAGTATAACACACTAAGGCCCGCGAACAGCGGAAACAGACCCCCATTAATTCCCAGGTGCCCGGCACCAGAACTTTGAAATGTGGCCTCGTTGATGTTATAATGTAGCTACTGGGGGTGATTGTGTGCAGGCGGGTGTCAGAGAGGTGAAGAACCGTTTTAGCGAGTACCTCAGGCGTGTGAAACAGGGAGAAACGCTCCTCATTACCGAACGCCACGTGCCCGTCGCCAAGCTGGTTCCAATCAAAGAGGACGAGCGGCAGCCCGCTTTAGCCTTGACGGAACAAGGAATAGCTTCCTGGCGTGGAGGGAAGCCACGGGGTGTAGCTATGCCGCCGTCAATCCGCGGTACTGTCTCGATTGCAGCTTTAGTTGCGGAGGACCGTCGATGATCTGCTACCTGGACACCAGCGCCCTGGTGAAGCTCTACGTCCAGGAACCGGGTTCGGAGATGGTGCGTACATTGGTGGACGAAGCCTCTTTGGTGGCTACCAGCAAAGTCGCCTATGCAGAAGCGCGCGCCGCCCTGGCCCGGGGTTTCCGCGACGGCCTCCTGCAAGAAAAAGATTACCGCCAGGTTGTGGCGGCCCTGCAAAACGATTGGCCGAGTTACCTTGCCCTAGAAGTATCGGATTCCCTCGTCTGGCTTGCCGGGGAACTGGCCGAAAAACACCGCCTCAGAGGTTTTGATTCCATCCACCTTGCAGCTGTTTTGACCTTAAAGACGCGGGTAAAGGGCCGGGTAGTGGCGGCCTGCTTCGACACCCGGTTGTGGGAAGCCTTACGTGCCGTGGAGCTCGAAGTGGTGCCGGAGACAAAACCTTCTTTGGTCTAAGCCGGGCTGCCCAAAATCGAACCTACAAGCGGCCTTGTTTTGCCCCGGTACGTATCCCTCCCTCCGATGCCGGCCTAAAAACCCGGCTCGTAGGGCTTCTACGGGCCGGGCTGCTGGTGTTGGAAAGGCCTCATACGCCTCCTCCAGATTTTTAGAATGGCCGTTCTGACTTCCCATATTTGATATTGGCCTACCGCGTGGCTTCTCCACCTACCATCGGCTGGCTTCGCGGATATTGTGACTGCGCGAAGCCCTGCCGATGACGGTCTTCTGGGTAGACAAAGATGGAAATGTGACAGCGGAATAAGCAAAGCCGCAGGCAATGGTGCGGCGCAAGACCAGTTTTACGAGTTTAAACTCCCTCAGATATGATAACCGTGCGGCCCCATGAGTGGGCAATTATCAGTTGCGGCGGCGAGTTGCGAATATGATTTCCTCATTACCTCTTAAATGCAACGCCGTTATCATGATCTTTTTCAAAGATGAAAGATGGTTTGAGCCCAGTTTTGCGCAGGTGCCCGGCACCACCAAGAACCTTTATCCCGACCACGTCTGGATTCCGATTGACGTGTACTTCAGCAAGCCTGTCGCCGATGCCGGTACACCCGCCGACTACACCGTCATCTTCGACCGCGACGGCGATTTCTCTACCAAGAACGATCAAGTCCAGGTGATTCCGGACGGCGTTTCGATACGTCAGAAAGCTTTCCAGGTGCCCGGCACTAAACGAAATAGGTCCGGCACCGTGATGGACCAACTAGTCAAGTAGCCTGACAAACTCTTCAACCGTCAGGCCACTATCGGAGATGAGTGACCGCAGAGTACCGCGGTCTAGCTCTTTGTGCTGGGGTATTGAGAGAGTAATCTTATTTCCTGGTTTTACCATTATCACGTGGCTGCCGCGTTGCCGTTTAACAACCCAGCCTGCTCGGCTAAAGGCCCTAACAGCATCGTGGCCTGAGATGACCGGCAACGGAGGCATTAAATAGCCACCTCTACCTCAGTAACTTCTTCTGTGATGGGCCATCCCATCTCTTTTCTAACTTCAATGCAACCTAGAATAGCCTCTCTGATATTAGCCAAGGCCTCTTCTTTCGTTCTCCCTTGAGAAACACAGCCCGGTAACACGGGGCATTTGGCAATAATATAACCATCCTCGCCGGGATACAACACTACCGACAGCTTCACTGTTGTTACTCCCTCCCTTGGCTCGCCTGCACATCGTACCTATCTATATTCTTGGAGGCGGTCTGATTCTGGTCAGTTCAATTGAGCGCGTGTGCAGAAAACGGATATCTTTTTTGTACAACGCCAAGTCTAGTATAACACAATCGGAACGCCCTAAGAAGGCGACCATCAGCTAAGAGATTTCCGGGCGACCGGCACCTTAATGCTATGTCATAGCCCTTGGGGAAAAGCAGTCTCAAATGCGCGCGGACTGGTTGTTCCTCCCAGGTGCTCGGCACCATAATCTTGCCCACTTTCCCACCCTCACCGAAAGGCCGCCAGCGCCAGATAGTGCTATCTCATGGTCCTGCTTAACTATGCGGGCAGGCACTTATTGATCTACCTGCTCGGGAGTACCATTTTTTCTTCGCGGTGTTGGCTCCTATAATACTGACGATAGCGATTACGATTTTCTTGTATTACAAGCTTGAAAAGCGTCAGCCTCCAAAGAAAGACTCCCGGCTTTGAGAGTAGGCCCACGACACCCAAAGGCGAAGCCCGCTGGGAAGGCGGCGAAAATACGGCCACCCGGATTACCGGGTGCCCGGCGCCGTGCGCACCATGGTGTAATTCACAACGCCTGAGTCGGATATGTGATCTTCGCTGGTTATTCTAAAGCCGTACCGGTAATAGATGTTCACATTCGGCGCATCCTGGGTAGCTAAGAAACAAGGCAACTGCTCGGCGTCGATTTTCGCCAGCTGCAGGCGAATAAGTTTGGAAGCAATTCCCTTTCCTTGCTTTTCCGGAAGCACAGCTATCGGAGCCAAGCTCCAAAAAGGTGGCTGTATGCTTTTCCTCTGAGCAGCTAATAGTATTTTGGTAAAATCGGTCCACCTTTCTATTACGTCGGTTGGTAGCCCGGAAAGGGCTCCTGCCCCCGTCATTTTGGAATTATCTGTAGATGCCGGTTGGGGCCGAATCCAGATGGCTGCTGCGACGACCCGGCCTTCCTCTTCCGCCACGTGTATTTCTTCCCGGCCCAGGCTGCTGGCCAGCCTGGCGCCAAAGACTTTTTGCAGGAACTCGGTCCGCACTTTCTCGTCGGGGGCGACGTACCGGTACAAGGCGCCGTTGTGGAAAGCCCTAACCATAACCGACAAGACCTCTTCAAAGTCCTTTGCTGCCATTGGCCTAATTTGCATCTGCCTAACCTCCTCCGCCAAAACCTGGCGCCAGCGTTTCGTATTTCCTTATTGCCGGGGGCGGCCGCTAAACTATAATATAAATGAAATGTACCTTTGCGCAAGTATGTACTTTTGCGTAACCTAACCTACCTTAAGGTAAGTAATGAGCCATAAAGGAGATATAAGCGGTGAACCCAAAGTGCCCTATTGAATCGACGCTAGGTCTGATCAACGGCAAATGGAAGCTGCTAATTCTAAAAGTACTCTCCCAAGGTCCTGTGCGCTACGGCGCGATTAAAGAGAGGATGCCCGAGGTTAGTGCCAAAGTGCTTACCCAGCAGCTCAGGGAATTGGAAAGAGATGGTCTCATTAGCCGTACTGTATTTCCGGAAGTACCCCCCAGAGTTGAATACTCCCTCACCGAAATGGGAGTCAGCATCTTTACCGTTTTGGCGGAGATGCGCCGCTGGGGGCTTGAAGAGGATAAAGTGCACAATATAAAATGTTCATTTTGCTATGAGTGCCTGCCCATATACTCGCGGGCTCCTCGCCGGGACGGTGAGGAAAGGACGGTAAGCTAAGCGACAGGAAGTAATTCCCAGGCCCCGGCTTCGGCAGGTTATGTATGGCCTCGTCGCCTCTGGCTATTTTCCCCAGGTGCCTGGCACCGATATTGGATATTGTGATCCTTGTTGGTAGGAATTATTGCATGTATATAGAATTAATTTCAACTAAAGAAGTTTTACGTAATATTCACAGGCTCAGAGAGGTCAGTGACTTTTATGGACACACCAAACCGCAAACGAGAAATCAAGAGATTGCCAAGCAGGCCAGTATAAGGGAGAGTCGGTAGGAGGTATCAGGCAACGAGTATGCAATACTGGTCATCGGTGACTATAAGCGACTGTTAAAGATAGGATTCAGGGAGCAGTAAAAGAACGGGTACAGACAGATGAACGTAAAGAGTTCCTCATGTGGATGACCAAACCTAACCAGAAATGGAGATGACCCATGTGCCACAGGAATCGCGATGGAAAGAACACATCGTAGTCTGTCCTGGTTGTTACAAGTGGTCAGGAGATGCTCCTCCTTCTGAACCCAGAATACTTCGGGAGAAAGTGGAGCCTTGGTTAGCGGCTTTGTTACAAGTGGAGCACCTCAACCTATTGGTGGGTAGCGGACTTACGTTAGCTATCGCTTCCCAAGTTAAGGTTTCCGGTCTGGATATGACGCCCTGGTCCTTTGCAACGCGCATGGCCGATGCGGTTGAGAAGGCTGCGACAAAAAGTGCGGCACGCTGTGAACGAGGCCAACCAAACATCGAAGATCAGGTTCGCGCAATCCTTGAGCTAATTGGAGGACTCCAGATCCTAGCAGAGAGTGTAGAACCGGGACGAAACGGTAACCGTCTGGCAAAATCTGCTGCCCGCTTGCTTAAGGAGTGGGAGGGGAACCTCGATTTCCTGCTAAAAAAGTTCCTTAAAAGAGTTCTTGATGTGGAGCGAGCAATCGAGGAGCAATTTGGGCTAGAGACCGAAGAAAGTGAGCGCGCACAGTATCTCCTCGGGTCTTTCCTCTTAACGTTCGCGAGTAGGCCAGCTTCACGTGAGCGACTACACATTTTTACGACCAATTATGACCGCTTACTCGAGTACGCGTGCGATATGTTGGGACTAAGGATCCTAGACCGTTTCGTCGGGCAACTCTTACCTGTCTTCAGGTCGTCACGGCTCGGCGTTGACTTCCACTACTGCCCTCCTGGGATTCGCGGAGAACCACGATACCTAGAAGGCGTTGTTCGCATAACTAAACTTCACGGCTCAATCGATTGGCGTCGTGACGAGAAAGGATCAGGGAGGCATGAGATTGTCCGTTACGGAATCCCCTTCGGAGCCATGGAGTCCGACGCTTACATAGCATCTTGTCCCGGTAACAGTATCATCATTTATCCCAATCCAGCAAAGGACATAGAGACTCTAGAGTATCCGTACGCCGATTTATTCCGGGACTTTGCGGCTGCCCTCTGTCAGCCAAATACGGTGTTAGTTACTTATGGTTATGGATTTGGCGACGCTCATATTAACCGTGTCATCCGAGACATGTTGACTATCCCATCAACCCACCTGGTTATCGTTTCGTATGACGATGCTGGAGGACGGATACAGCGATTCTATGAAATGGTAGGCCATTCAGAGCAGATTACCCTTTTGATTGGAAATCATTTTGGAGACCTCGGGGTACTTGTTGAGCATTACCTTCCGAAACCGGCGATCGAAAAAACATCGTGGCAGGCGGCAGCTTTAATGGAGCGGCGAAAATCTAGGAAAAATTCAAGTGATGATAATGATTCGTACAATATCTTCGAGGGAGATTGAAAGATGAATTCGCTCGTTCAATCAGTTGCAGGTAGAGTTGTGGGGACAGTTGAAGAAGTATCTGCAGATAAAATTATGGTTCTCCTAGATCCTGACGCGCCCCAGGCAACAGCACTAAATAGCGTTTTCCCCACTGGCTTCCCGCGTATCAACGGGTATCTATTGATACCTAATGAGACCGGAGCTACCGTCGGCTTGATTACTTCAGTAAGAATTGAACGTCTTCCATTTCCCAAGAGGAGAGGAATGCAACAAGATTTTGATCTTGTGGATCTGCCGTTTCCCTGTCGGATCGCCTTTCTGACACCATTAGGCACACTTGTTTATGAGGAAGGTCAAGACGGCTGTAATCCTGTATTCAGAGTTCGCCGAGGTGTTGACGTGTTCCCCTCAGTGGGTGATTCTGTGCTTCTACCGACCCGCAATCAACTCCGGGCAATAGTTGCCGGGGAAAGCAGGGATACATTTCGGGTTCTTATTGGCCACTGCCCGACTGCTGCTGGTGCTCCTGTTTGGGTTAATCCTGACAAACTTTTCGGCCGACATCTCGCAGTTTTGGGTAACACGGGAGCAGGAAAGTCATGTTCGGTGGCTGGCTTAATTAGGTGGTGCTTAAATGCAGCCCAGGAGGAACGAAAGGCCCAGAAGCGGCAAGGTTTTGTTAATGCTCGTTTCATCATTCTAGATCCAAACGGCGAGTACTCAAAAGCATTCCAAGACTTAAACACTGTCCGGTTATTTCAAGTGCAGCTACAACCAGGTATAAGAGCCAATTCACTCAAGGTGCCAGCGTGGCTATGGAATGGAGAAGAATGGGCGGCTTTTACGGAGGCATCCCCAGGTATACAACGCCCCATTCTATTTGATGCTTTACGTCGCTTACGTTCAAACAAGAACGTTCCGGATGACTCCATGCTAATGATTTGGAGGATGGTACGCCTTTACCAAGATCGGCTAAAGCTTCTTTTAACAAGCGGGGAGTACCAAGGAAAAAGAAAACGCGAGGAAACTGCAGATGTGTTACTCAATATCAGCAAAGATTTTGATTGGCTCCAACAACACTGTGATGCTCGAAATAATGGGTTAAGGGAGAGCCTAAGTGCGATAGCAGAGCAAGCAGCCGAAATAGAGAGGTTGGCCCAGGACGGAGTGCGAGAAAACGGGCACTGGCACAGGGACTTTGCCGGTGTCGACATTATCGGCCTGCTACAATGCCTAAAGAATGTGGCGGAGAGTATCGGCCTACCCGATGATGACTCGGGTACTAGCGAGGACGCACCGTGTTATTTCCCAATTGAAGAACTACCTTCCTTGGTAGAAGCACTGGCGGGTCGGTCTTCAAAGGATCTTGCACAGTTTGTGGATTCTCTAAACCTACGTATCAAAAGTCTTATGCGGCGGGAGGGGCTGGCCCAGGTTCTGAATCCAACCGATTCTGCTTCGATCAAATTGGAAGATTGGCTTGAAGACTACATTGGCGGTGACAACGCTGCCAATGGCCAAATCGCAATTATTGATCTTTCTCTGCTACCATCAGACGTAATCCACATTGTAGTGGCCGTTATTGCCCGATTGGTCTTTGAGGCACTACAACGGTATCGGCGTCAGACGGGGCAAGAACTACCTACCGTTCTAGTTTTAGATGAAGCACATTCATTCGTGAACAAAGCCCTTGCGGCCAAGGATGCACCCGCCGCCGGAAGAGTGTGTTGCCGCGCCATTGAGCGTATTGCAAGGGAAGGACGCAAATTCGGCCTCGGGCTAGTCCTAGCTTCCCAGCGCCCATCCGAGTTATCAGAGACTGTGCTTTCTCAGTGTAACACATTTCTCTTGCACAGGATTGTCAATGACCACGATCAAGAACTTGTTAGGCGGCTTGTACCCGAGGGAGTAGGGGCCTTATTGAGGGATCTGCCCAGCCTTCCCTCCCGGCGTGCTATTCTTCTTGGCTCAGCAGCGCCTGCTCCGGTTCTGGTAGAAATGCGTGAGCTATCTGAAGCAGAGCGCCCTCAATCGCCGGATCCTGCTTTTTGGGATGTGTGGACAGGGGACCCACAACGTGGTCAACGTCGTATTGACTGGGCAGAGATTGTTCGCAAGTGGATAGGACATCCCGATGCCCAAGAGAAAAGCGAAACGCCGGAGAAGCCAATGACCAGCGGAGATGGGTTCGAAACGGGGCAACCTGATGCTGATGATGTTCCATGGGATGATACTCTGTTCTAGAAGTAATTCGGCAACAGTATCCCGAACAGATACCAAGGGCCGTTATCCGTACTACCGAAAGCACTTCGGCGAGGGGCAGCGAGACCACAGAGAGTGGAAAAAGGAAAAAGAAGTTAAAACGCATAGGGTTTAGGATAATGCGAGAAAACCACCTTCGCAGTCCTTCGCATCCGGTTTTTGGTGAATTATACTTCTACAACCGCTAACTTCCCCATCCCTGACAAGAAACCAATTCGTTCTTGCCTGCTGACCCTGCTACGCCATTTGAAGCGGCGGACAGATGGCTGCAGCAGGGTAGATGAAACCCTTGCCTTTCCTCAAAGCGTAAAGAAAGGGGATGACCATCGTCGCCGGGGCTGTGGAGATGTGGGCAACGCGAGGCGCAGCCGAAGCGTTGTCCAAGCGCCTGTGGACCCCTGGGGATAACCCCGCTGCTCTCCAAGCCCTAGGTT